>SKFA01000186.1_pt1 | contig 51683 bp, 47 predicted proteins | sample 4820291 | NCBI WGS metagenome assembly SKFA01 (sample SAMN11008795, study PRJNA524170) | human gut metagenome | isolation source: fecal sample from pouch patient p30 | place: Israel: Tel-Aviv | reverse complement strand
CAATATTATGATACGGAAGAAACAGAATATTCTCATATAATGTTTTTCATGATATATGATAAAAAATCTATTTGTGAATATAAGGATTATATGAATTTGTATAATGCATTGCTAAGTATGAAATGTAATGTGGATTATTATATTTATGGAATTTTTTTATTAAAAGGCGCACATTCAAAGGATGGAGTAGTTAGCGTGAAGCTTAATAAGGAAAAGGGATATAAGTGGTGTGCATATTTTTTTGAAAAGTTAAAGAAGATGAAAAATATTACAAAAACTACAGGCTTATATCTTCATATTGCAAATTTGGAATTCGCATTGGGTGTTGCGTATTTGCAGGGAAAATATATAGATAAAGATATAAAGAAAGCTTCTATATGTTGGAAATCCATGCTTAAACGAAATGTAAACGAGTATTCCAGTATAGAAGATGCAAGAAATGTTCTTGGATCTGTGGGGGGAGCATATATAGGAAAATCAATAGCTATATCGGTAAATGGAATTAAAAACTATGAAATTAAAGTCCGAAAAAATTTGAAGTTAGGATATGAATTTTTAGAAAAAGCAAGAGAATATGGGGACGCAGATTCATTATTCTGGTTGGCTGAGATGTATGAAAAAGGAGAGTATGTAGAAAAAGATTTTTTTCATGCAGTGCAATTATATGAACAGGCAGAAAAAAATGGAGTTGATGAAGCTACGGCATGGATAAAAGAAAATAAGACAGTTGTAGAATTAATTGATGAAATAGTAGAGATTAGCAAAGCGACTGAATATAATGATAAATTATGGTGTAGAATATATAAGATATTTGAAGAAGCGCCTCAATTCCCAGAGGTATTGAGATGCGTATATTTGTTGTATCCAGTGATAAAAAACTATGACACAGAGGAAAATTGTTATTCTAGAAATATATTCATGCTTCTGTTCAAAAAGGACTCATTATGTGGGTATGAAGATTACTTTGTGTTATTTAATAAAATGGCAGATTTAAGGTGGGATGGGGATTATTATCTTTATGGAATTTTATTAACTGGTGCGAAAGTAGAATGGAATGAGAATTTAATTGAGTTAGAATGTAATTTAGAAAATGTTATAAAATGGTTTGCATATTTTGATGAATTGATAAATTATGAAAATATTTTTTGGGTTCAATCTTTAATTGGGGAGGAAGCAGAAGTAAAGTTTTATTTAGGATGCGCATATATTCAAGGTCTATATATAGAAAAAAATACGCAAAAGGGGTATCGATATTGGAAGGAACTGCTAGCGATAGATGATGAATGGGAAAATTTAGAGCGTGCAGGTAGAATGCTGTTGACGATAGGAGCAATGTATTTGGGAAAAAGGTGTCATTTTGAGATGCCTAATGGTAAAATTTATGATTTTAAAATTAGAAAGAATAGAAAAGAAGGTTTAAAATATTTATATAAGGCAAGCGAACTGGGAAATGTAAAAGCAATATTATTGTTGGCGGAAATGTATGAACAGGGAAATTATGTGAACAGGGATGTTGGTAAGGCGTATCAGTTGTATAAGAAAGCAGAAGCAAAAGGTGATGAGAGTGCGCGAGAAAAGATAGCAGATTTAAGAAGTATGCTGGAATTAGAAGAAATATCATGTGGTAGTAAAGAGAAATTGATTGATATAGAAGAGCATAAAGATGAATTCATACAATTAGATGAGAGTGAATATGAACTTGTTGATGTAGATGAGACTGAAGATGAGTGGTCAGGAGATGAACTCGTTGAAATAGACGAAACGGAAGATTTTGATGAAGATTGATTTGTACTTATGATAAATTATAGAAGAATATTAACAAAGAGAATGATAAAATGAATCTGTTAGATATATTTTTAGAGAAAACAAAAATGCCATCTATTGCAGTAAGTATCTTGCCAGAAGTGGCAAAACAGGCTATTTTGCAGAACCAATTACCCAGACTGAATACAAATAATATTTTCCTTAAAACAGGAGAATATTGTTGCTATATAGATAAAACGATACTTTTAATTGATAAAACAAGGAAAATATATCGGCATAGAGGCGGAAGTGCGCCTGGTCTTTTTAAAGGAACGAGAGTAACCTGGGGAAGTGGGCAGCCAGTTGAATATACAGAAACACAGCAAGTTAAGGGGATTTTGTATATTACAAATAAACGTGTGATTCTCCAGACTAAGACAGAAGGATTTGATAAGCAACATCGGTACTTGACAGCAATTAAACCTTATCAGAATGCGGTAGAATTACAGTATGGAACGAAAACCTATTGTCTGATTGTAGCAGATGGAAATTTGGTGTATCATGTATTAAAGATGGTAAATTGAAACAAAGGAGACGGGAAAATATGGATGGACAGTTAAAGACTGGAACAATACTAACATCGGAAGCAGGCGAAGTTTATACTGTAAAGCAGTTACTTGGATCTGGCGGACAGGGAGAAGTATATTCAGTAGAAGCTAAGGGAGTTTCTTATGCTTTAAAATGGTATTTTCCTAAAAGTGCAACAAAGAATCAAAAAGATATTTTAGATAATCTGATTATAAAAGGAAAGCCTGATGATTCCTTTTTATGGCCACAGGATTTAATTTTTGAAAAAGAAGGAAAGCCATTTGGATATATTATGCCTCTTAGACCGAAGAATTATAAGGGAATCATAGATATGATGAAACGAAAAGCAGAACCAAGTTTCAGGTGTTTGTGTAAAGCTGCATTTAATCTTACAAAAGGGTATCGGGCTTTACATAATATGGGATATTGCTATCGTGATATATCTTTTGGAAATGTTTTTTTTGATCCGGATACTGGAGATGTATTGATTTGTGATAATGACAACGTTTCTTATAACAGTGCGCTAAGCGGCATTTATGGAACACCGCGTTTTATGGCTCCGGAAATTGTCAATGGAAAGGCGAAACCGTCTACAAATACAGATTTATTTTCGTTGGCGGTTCTGTTATTTTATATGTTTATGCTAAATCATCCTTTAGAGGGAAAACTTGAGGCTGAAATTAAATGTATGGACTATCTGGCTATGAATCGATTATATGGAGAACACCCAGTATTTATTTTTGATCCAAAAGATACTTCCAATCGTCCTGTGAGAGGGTATCAGGATAATGCATTATTATTTTGGGATTTGTATCCGCGGCAGTTAAAGGAACTTTTTATAAGATCTTTTACTGTGGGAATTAATGAAGCAAATAAACGTGTAACGGAAGCAGAGTGGCTGGATGCTTTGGCAAATTTGATATCTGGTATTGAGATATGTCCTAACTGTCAGGCGGAAGTGTTTTATGATATGGATAAAGTTAATAAAAATACTGCGCATATATGTTGGTCTTGCCAAAAAACGGTGAAGATGCCACATATATTAGTTTCAGGTAAGAGCGTGGTTTTACTTCAAAAGGATAATAAATTGTATAAACATCATATCACAGGAAACAGAGATATGTCAGAAGAAGTTGGAGAAGTAGTAGAGAATCCGAAAAATCCGAATTTACTTGGGATAAAAAATAAAACACAGGACAACTGGACATATATTCGAGCAGATGGAACACAAATTCCGGTAGCATATGAGAGGTCTGCTGCAATAGTTGAAGGAGCAAAGATAAATTTTGGTCAGTTAACAGGAGAATTTGTATAAAAACAGAATAATAAATTTTATGAAGCGAGGAAGAGAAAAATGAGTGAAATGAGAAGACCAGGTGGCAAGTTAGCGAGTAGACCATTACATTTTTTTTGGATTGTTGATTGTTCTGGTTCAATGTATGGCGATAAAATTGGAGCTGTTAACTGCGCCATCAGAGAAGTGATTCCAGAGATGAAAAATGCAGCAGATAATAATCCGAATGCACAGTTAATGGTAAGAGCGTTAAAGTTTTCTACAGGTGCTTCATGGATTACAAGTGCACCAGTGAATATTGAAGAGTATGCATGGGATGATTTGGAAGCAGGAGGAGTGACTGACCTTGGAGAGGCCTATGATTTGCTGGCAGCACAATTATCGGTAGAGCAGCTCGGAGAAAGGGCACTTCCACCAGTATTAGTTTTACTGTCTGATGGACAACCAACGGATGATTATAAAACAGCACTGGAAAAGTTAAAGAAACTTCCATGGGGTAAAAAAGCTGTTAAGATAGCAATTTCTATAGGACAGGATGCGGATGATGAGGTGCTTGCAGAGTTTACTGGAAATAGAGAATTAGTATTACAGGCAAATAATGCGGAAATGTTAGTCAAAATGATAAAGTGGGCTTCAACCGCAGCCTCCGTAGTATCCTCTCCTGCAAGCATTGCTTCGGCAGGTGAGAAAAATAATGATGGAATATCTGTTTCGAATCCGGTTGTAGTAGATATGGTTGATAATATTCCGGATATTGATGGAGACGATGTGTGGTAAGGAGCGTATTCGAATGAGAAAAATCTGTTTGGGGCAGTCTATTCAGGGAGCATCACATAAGAGAACTGGAAAAGAGTGTCAGGATTTTTTTAAAGTGGATGTACAGAAGGACTATATAATTCTGGCAGTTGCAGATGGACACGGGAGTAAATCCTGTCCTTACAGCAGAACTGGTGCAATTTCTGCTACAAATGTGTTTCACGATGTGGTTAAAGAGTATTTAAAAGAATATCGTGGACAATTGGAAAATCTTACAACATTTCTTCATAGAGAGGGAGAAGTTAGTTTTTCAAAAAATATTGAGAGAGCATGGCAATGGAAAATAAGGGCAATTCAAGAAAACAATACTAAAATATCATCTAATACACCTAAGGATATAAATGGAAAAATTAACTGGTCAGCGGTATATAAAATGTATGGTTGTACATTGTTGGGAATGTTAATTACAGATGAATTTATTTTTTCATACCAAATGGGTGACGGGGATATCATGTGTGTAGATTCGAATGGGGTTCGAACTGTAATAGATGGAGATCATATTTTAGGGGTTGAAACACATTCTCTTAGCGGAAAGAATGCATGGGAAAAATCTGTTACAAGCATTGTAAAGAATGATATTTTGGAACATACACCTAGATTATATTTTATGTCAACAGATGGACTGGCTAATAGTTATATTGATTCCAACGAATTTAAAAAGACTTGCCAAGATTATTATAATTTATTTATGGATCATCGCGAGAAAGATATAAAATGTAATTTAAACAAATGGTTAGAAGAAACAAGTGAGTTGGGTTGTGGGGATGATATTACACTTTTGATGTTGTATTTTGAAGGCTGAAAGTTGATTATTATGTGATGTGATTGGGAGAAAAAAGAATGAATACAATAGATTTGAAACCAATATTGCAGAAATATCCAGATGTAGTGAATAATAAGGGAAAATTAAAAAATATTCTTCGAGATATCTATCCAGAAATGAGCAGAGAAGTCAATATATTAATAGAAGTATTGGAATCAGGAATTGCTTTGCAAATGAGGCAATTAAATTATATTGAAAAGAAGGATATAAAGAATTATCTTTCTATTTTAGAAAAACTTTACGGAACATCTTCTATATATGGATTAGAGGCAATATATAGTTGGGCTGATGGATTGGGGATTTTATACGATTCAATCGAGTCAACGGATAATAAAATATGTAACGAAAATCCAATAGTGATGAAGGATAATATATTTGACATTAATTCTCTTGTGTATAAAGATAAAAATGTTGAAATGACATATTTGGGAATTGAAATAGTAGGAGGAGATAATCCGTATAGATTATCGATTAAATTTATTGCGCAAAATAAAACGGATGAAAAAATCACTTTCTATGATGAGATTGTTGTGGTTAATGGAATTGGATTTAGTATAAATACGTTTGCATATAGTCAAGCGGGATATAAGAAAATCATTGGCTTCAGTGTGGATTTAGAAAAATGTAAATATTGTGGGGTACAGGCAGTAAAAGACATACATGATTTAGCATTAAAATTACGTTATGTTATAAATGATAAAGACTATTATACAGATGAGATGAAGCTTAAACTGGTATTTATATAAGAAATACATAAAAATAAATGATAAGAGGATAGGCAATATGAATCCTAAAAGAGAGGCTAGGATAGCTTTATGTAAATGTAAAGAAGGAAAGAAAACTTACGGAGTCCGCTTTGAAAAGAGTGAAGATGGGTGGAAATATACATGGGCTTTTAAAATAAAAGAGACATCGGCGAAAAGAGAAGGATATGAAAACACGCAGATTATTGGAAATATTTATCCCACAGAGAATTATCCAGGATGTCCATATTGTAGGACAAAATCATTTGTAGTTTGTGAATGTGGAAAGTTAAATTGCAATAATTATAAAGCTGGGGAGTTCGTTTGCGAATGGTGTGGAGAATCAGGAACATTAGTGGATTATGAAGGGGATGGATTTCAATCTGGTGAGGATATGTAAGACATTAAAGAAGCTTTAAATATAGCAAAAGTTTTTAGACTGATTTGAGAATTTCGATACACACAAAACAGCAAAAACATACTTTACGGAGAAATAATATGAGTCTATATGCAATCGGTGACTTCCATCTGTCTTTTACGGTCAACAAACCCATGGACGTATTTGACAAGCGATGGAAGAATCATGTAGTTAAGATAGAGAAGTACTGGAAGAAAAAAGTAACGGAGCGTGACACTGTTGTGATCACAGGGGATCATTCCTAGGGGCGGAATTTGGAGGAGTGTCAGGCGGATCTGGATTTTATTATGGCGTTGCCGGGCAAGAAGATTTTGCTTCGTGGAAATCATGATATGTTCTGGGATGTGAAGAAGACGGAGAAATTAAACGAGATGTTTAAGGGAAAGCTGGAGAGGCTGCGCTGCTCTTTTGAGGCGGCAAAGGCAGTGGGGTATGAGAAATTTATTATGTTTTTGCATTATCCGCCTACCAGTATCGGAGAGATGGAAAGTCCGTTTACTTTGATGGCACAGGAATATGGTGCGGAGAAGGTGATTTATTCACATTGTCATGGAAAACAGCGTTATGATGACAGTTTTAAAGGATTGGTGAATGGAATCAAATATAAACTGGTGTCAGGTGATTATCTAAATTTCAAACCGGAATTGATTTTGCGTTAATTTATATTATCTGGAAAAAATCCCTGGGAAGTATTATACTTTTCAGGGATGATTTTATATATCAGAAGGAAATTTTGCGGTGTTTTGGAATAGAGAGCAGAGTTGAGATTCCGGGATTTATAAATGGTAAAATGGTTGTCAGTGCGGCGCCGTATGCGTTTTCAGGTCATATGGATGAGAGTGATGAGCTTAAAGATACCAGTATATGGGAAGCGGAAGATGGCCTTGGATTTGGCAGAGAGGAACATGTTCTGGCAGGAAATGACGTGGAGGAGATTATTTTTCCGGATAGTTTGCGGGAGATTGGACGTTATATTTTCTATGGATGCGGGAACCTGAGAAAACTGGAATTTTCCGATAGTCTGATGCAGATTGGATGTGGCGCGTTTACCGGATGCCATGCATTACAGGAATTAGTTGTGCATATGAAGCAGGGAAAGAAATCCGGTGTGAAAGAAATGCTGGGAGAGATGTGGCAGAGGATTGATGTGGCATTTTACTACGAAACAGATGAATTGAAGGCTGCGAATGATCTGCTGGCAGGAAATGTGCTTGATATTGATAGTTTTACACCGGGAAATAAGCGCAGAACTGGAAATAAATTGCAGTGTATAGCAAAACTGGTTAAGTTATTAAATATTCTGTATATAATCCCCTCGCCGGGGAGGCAGGAAAGGGAGACTATGAGAAAAAGTCTGTAAATAAGATTCTTCTATGATATGCAAGGGTGGCAAGCCTGAAAATCAGTAAGCGCTTAATTTTTTGGTATGATAAAAAAATCCCCGACTACTTTTCAGTAGCCGGAGCACCTTGACAATTCACATATGATTGATTTGATTCGTTTGCACGACGTTCGATTTCAGCTTTGACGGTTTCGTTCCATGGCGCCAGAAGTTCTAATTCATCATCACTCATCCTGTCATCAGGCAGTTTTTCCAGCAGATAGGTAAGATAGTGATAGACGTTTACTCCATTGGCTTTTGCCATTTCTACCATTGTGTACACGATAGCGCTGGCCTGGGCTCCGTTTGGTGTATCACAGAACAGCCAGTTTTTACGACCTACTGTAAATGGGCGAATCGCATTTTCACTGAGATTATTAGAAAAACTGCAGCGGCCGTCTTCCAGATAGGTGGACAGATAGGAGCGGCGATTCTGAATGTAGGTGACAGCTTTGTCCATTCTGCTTCCACGGATAGGGTTCTGCTGATCAAGCCACGACAAAAAGCCTTCTACTACCGGCTTTTCTTTTTCAAGGCGAGCCTTTTTAATAGCATCGAAGGAAGAATACTTTGATCTGATCACATCTTCCAGATGGAAGAGCTGGTTAATGTACAGCATTCCCTGTACGGATGGCTGGGTATAATCCAGCGCCTTTCCCTTAGGGATGGCATCTGTCAGATATCTTCTGATGTGTGCCCAGCAGGCTGTGCGTTTGGCATCCGGTACTTTATTGTATCCGCTATAGCCATCACACATCAGATAACCCTTGAAGCCGTGAAGAAAATCTACGGCATTGTCCCCGGCCCGGGTCTCCGAGTATTTATAGAGGATAATAGGCGGTCCTCCGTCTTCGCCGCTGCGGAACAGCCACATATATGACTTGGTCTGTGCACGGCGTTCTGGTTCATGCAGAACCTGAAGAGGCGTTTCATCTGCCATCACGAATCCACGTTTCAGAAGTTTCCTGTGGAAGTATTCGTACATAGGAAGAAAAAACGCTTCGGAATTCCGGAGCACCCAGTTTGCCATAGTAGCTCTGGTGATCTCCACTCCATACTGTTTCCAGTCCTTTTCCTGACGGTAGTATGGGAGACCATTACAAAACTTCTGGTACATTACCCAGGCAACCGTTCCGGCAGAAGCCATTCCATAAAGCATATGGGCTCTGCCATCTTTTCCTTTTTTGATGACCGGAATATCCTGAAGCCTGCACTGCGGGCACTCATAGCTCTTACTGTAGTATTCATATACCTTCAGTTTTGCCGGTACAAAGACCAGTTCCCGGCGGACAAACTCTTCCCCGATTTCTTTCAGCGGGATACCACAGACAGGGCAGAGTTTCTCTTCCTCAGAAAGTTCCAGATACTTTTTTTCAACAGGAACTCCCTTAAAACGCTCCGCATCTGTAGCTCTTGCTTTTCGCTTTTTTGCTGTTTTTTCCGGAAGAATTGCTTCAAGATCCTCTGCTTCTGCAGCTTTCGGATCCTGTTCCAGTTCCGCCTCATTGAAAAAGTTTAACTGGCCTGGAATATCAAGGGTCCTTTTTTCGCTGGAGGTGCCAAACAGTTTTTTGCGGAGAAGGTCTATCTCTTCTTTCAGATTATCCCGCTCCTGGGTGAGAGCTTCTTCCCGTTTATTGGCAGCATCGACAGTTGCCTGAAGTGTTTTTATCATCTTTTTGAGATCGTTTATCATGTCCTTCAGCTCACGGAGCTGGATATCTTTGGAACTGTCTGCCACTGCTTTTTCCTCCTGTTTCTGATGTTTCCATTATACCAGAAAACAGTGGCTTTTCCCAGCAAAACAGCGAATTTACCAGACCTTGAAAGTGCCGAAAATACAGCAAAAAGCAAGAGTTTTATGTGCATCTTTTTTATGTTGCCTTGATCGCTTTGGGCTGCTCAATATCAATGCCAGACATCAGCCAGTCGAACTCCCGCCATGTAAGATTCCGGACCTCAGATTTATTCCTGGGCCACCGGTAAGATCCCTGGGCGGTCAGTCTTTTGTAGATCATAACGATCCCGTCAGGTTCTTTTAAAATAGCCTTGATACGGTCGCATTTACGACCGCAGAAAAGAAAAAGTGCATGGTCGATCTCCATCGAAAACTGTTCCTGGATGATCGCACATAATCCATCAATGGACTTGCGCATATCTGTTCTGCCACAGACGATATAGATTGCATCAACACTTGAGATGTCCGCTAACATAACGACTCCTTAAGCGTATCCATAAGCATCTTCAGAAGTAACGGTTTAATCTCATTACTCATTCGTATAAGCAATCCGTCTGCTTCGATTTCAATCGTATGTGAATTGTCAAGGTGCATAGGTCTGTTTCCATTATCTGGGATCAGTCCTGCCGGAGAAGACTCCGGTTCTATAGCAATCTGGACTACATCCTGTTTATGGGATGTAAGGTCAAGAGTGCTGGCTTTTCCAACTGGATCCGGTATCTGACAGACTTTTTTGCGGAGACGGGTAACTGCATTGTAAAAACAGCTGGGAGATATCCCATGCTCATTACACCATGCAGCATCTGTCAGGCCACTTTGTCTGCATTCGGTTACCAGATCCATCCATTCGTCCAGGGAACGCCCTGGAGCACGTTTCTTACTCATAATGAAACCTCCAAATGTAGTAAATTTCTATCTCCTATCAAGCGGAGTGTAGTAAAAATCTATTTACTATCATTATGAGTTCAAAAACGTAGACAGTAAAGCTACCCAAGATTTAAGCGCTTACACTTAAGAAAATACTTGTTCTTATGTCCTTTATTTTTTAATACATTTTAAAATTTTGCAGTTTTATTTGCACTCTTGTACTGCCAGTTATAATACGTACTGATGTGATAACGAACTTTGTGTGCATTAACAAATCTGAATCCCGACATCCTCCATGAGCTTTTCAATTTTTTCAGTACCTTTTTATTTGACCCATTATAGTTGCAACGAATCACCTGCGCCTGTTTCAAATCCTGAGAAACTTTTACATAATAAACTCGTTTTCCTGTAAATTTTATGCCATATCCATAACCGAGATTTTTGCATTTTCTTGAAGAAAGATTATACAGACAATACTGATTAGGTCCTACATCTGTTGCCTCATGTATATAAGCAATTGCATTTTTTCCTCTTCGCTCTATCAGCTTAAGGTTATTCCGTTCCTTCTGGAAGCCTTTCTTTCCAAGCGTGTATGTATATGTATTGTAGTATAAACCTGAACTCTCAACACAGAAATACAGTTTCTTCCCATAACTGAGACTGTAAGTTATTCCTGCATTTCCGTCATAATTCATACTTGCAACAAGTTTTCTTCCATAACTGGTTTTCAAATACAACTTACTGTTATTTTTGTATTGCGAACTCAAAGAACTTTCTGTCAGATAAAATACTTTTTCATTTGCACTGATTGTAGTTGTATTTGAAAATGCCTTCACCGGCTGCGCGCCTGCTACAAGAAAGAATAAAAAAAACCCCATTCCTAAAAGCGTCCTATAGTGCAAAATTTTCTTTTTCACTGTGTTCATGTATGTTTCCTCTTCGTTTTATCCCTGATTTGCTGTCCATTTAATATATTTCATTTTCTTGCAATATTTATTGTAGTATTTATAATACTTCTTTTTTGAAACTTTTTTACCATTTAGATATCTGTAAATTGGCTGATACCCGTTTATATTCATTACCATTCCTACATAATCTGACAATGTTGCTACGCGATACATCTTACCTTTTCGTATCTTATACACATTACGTGAAACAGTTCTTGCAGTAATCATAGCTGTAATTGTAAAAGTATTTGTCTTTTTGTTGTAATAAACACTAGGACCAACCCATGAAGTAGTCTGTATCACCCCTAAAACTTTGACTTTATTTTTGTATATTGTCAAAATAAGCATCTGTCCCTGCGGCAAATAAGTAAGATATTCCGGAATCCCATCTGCATTTAGATCTTTTTGCATCCACATTGACATATCTGAGCAATAAATCCTGTGTATATCTACCTTTTTTTCCGTATAATTATAATTCCATCCGGAACGCGCACGCAAATCATCTGTAATTTTCATTCTTTTAGGATGAGAAATCCATTTATTCAATGCATTTAAATATAATTTATCTACTTTTCTGGATGATAACTTTGCCGCCTGAGCATTGTTAAGCTCCATCAGCGGAACACATAACGTAAAAACCAATAAAAATATCATTACCTTTTTTATCATTCTTTTCAAATTTTCCATAGCAAATCCTCCCATATAATATTTTCTTTTAGTTTACCACATATTATTTCCATTCATTTTCGCCCTCAACATAAACATATATACTTGCGTGCATAATTAGCAGTTAATCCCATTTTTTATGCTGAAAAAAAGAGAAAAGGAAACAGCTAGCGCTGCTCTTCTTCTGGAAAGTGTATTAAAATTACTGTTTGAAAAATCTGCACGGTTCTGGTTCTACTTGCAAACCATACTCTTCTATCAATTGTCTACGGTAATCCTTATCCTCAAGTGCTCTTTTCATATGGTCCAGACGATTATCATAATAGAGTTTCTTATACAAATTTTCTATCTGTTCCATGCCAAATGCCTTTCCTCTTTGCATTTCCGCGTTTTATCTTTAAAGTAGTTGATTAAAGGAATATCCTTTTTTGCCATCGCACCTCTCTTTCCAGATATGTATTCAAGAACTTTATGTTCTTACTTACGGTCAGTTGACACATATGTATACCTTTATTGTTGCAAACATGGATATGGAACCTTATCATATCATCCAGTTTTATTGTGGGCGTGGCAAGATGGAAAATTTCATAAAAGAGGGCAAAAGTGGATTTGACTTTGTTGCTGTCAACAGTCATTCCAAAGTAGTAAATGCCAACCGCATGAGACTTCACATGCTTGCCTACAACTTATTCAATTGATTTAGGCGATTGGTACTCCCCGCAAATATGCGAAAACAACAGGTAGATACCATTCGTTTAAAGCTGATAAAGATTGTTGCAAGAGCAGTCTGTTCAGCAAGATATATCACATTCAAACTATGCAGTAGCTGTCCTTATAAAAAGGAGTTCTACAGAACGCTGGAGAATATCCATCAGCTGACTGTACAGTTAGAATAGCAACTATTAACGTACCTTGACAGTTCAAGATAACTCAATCGGATTTTAGGGGGGATAGTTTACCCATTTTTGTGAATCGATCGATTGGTTTTATGTGAACTGGTTCAAGGATTTGTAGTGGCGTTGAGCATCTTTATATGCTCATGAATAATTCCGGATAAAAATCAGATAAGCTAAAAAGTTTATAGAGTAGCTCAAAAAGAGCGAAAAGTTCTGTACGATACCAATACCAGAGCTTTTCGCTTTTTTTTGTATACACGGCAGGCGAACAGCTGCAACGGAGGCAGAAAAAGACGCTTTATGATAATAAAAATCAAATATTTGGAATTGTGCGAATATTGTGAATATGGTAGAATAAACACAAAAATCAAAGAACTCAGTCAGCTGAGAAGAGGAAAGGAAAGAGGATGAAAAAGACAAAAGATTTCTGTCTCCGGCTTATGTGCTGTTTTCTGTTTCTGGGGTTATTTTGTGGAACAGAGGTTTTTGCAGCAGTTCAGGAGGGTAAGCCAGGAGAAACATTTTCCGGGGAATATGCAGTTATCATTAACACAGATACCACAAATCCCGGAAATACGGGAACCTTGCAGTTTGACGGGACATCGGCACAGGCGGCGGACTCTGAAGCAGAAGATTATGCAGTCGTGCAGGGTGGAAGCAATGCATCGGCGCAGGCGGCAACAGAGGAAACTGCGGGAGAGGCAGCAGATGTGGGGCAGGTACAGAGTTTGGAGGATGATCAGCTGCAGGCATACATGCAGGATGACCAACCGATGCTGACTGCTGTACAGGCTGCGGCGACCACCTATCAGGTAGGTGAAAAAAAGTACATCTATAGAACTAACGGCCATGATACATATGGAAAAACATATGTCTGCATCGGAGTTGGGGAACACTGCTATGTGTGGATGGATGAGACCCTGAAGGCAGATTACGATACCGCAGGGAAAACAGCTCTGATCGCTGCGGATATGGCAGCTGTCTACGATGGTCAGCCTTACCGTATCCTTAACCAGCTTTGCGCAGGTGATTTTCCGGCACAGGATGGCTCAGGCAAGCTGTCGATCCTGCTGGAGTCTTTAAGTAGCGCCAGCGGTATGTATATGTATGATGAAGGGATCACAGCGATCCATATCAACACACCGTCAGCATCCTCTTATGTTTCGGGGGAGATGTCAAAGCGAAATGGCCTTCTTGTTCATGAGGGACAGCATGCAATCCTCTGGCTGAAAACCGGATTTATGAGTACCGGCAGATATTCGTGGCTGAATGAGGGTCTTGCAGTGGCTGTCATGGACTATCTCTGGGGAGGAACGGACAGCAGCGGCTGGCTGAATGGTATTGGAAGTAATACGGCCATCCGTTCAGGGGCTTCGCTGATCTACGAGAATTACCGGGATGACAATGCACAGGACTATGGAATGCCGTATCTTTTTGTAAGATATGTTATCGACCGGATGGCAGGAAGCTATCAGCCTATGAAGGTGCTTCCAAAGTTTTATACGATCGATGCTTCTTCTCTCAGCTGTGAGCAATATCTGGAGAAAGTAACCGGAGTTTCTTTTAAGGAGCTTATGGCAGATTTTTATACGGCAGTTGCAGCCGGTGAGAGCTCCGGTAAATACAGCTTTTACGGGGATACCATTGCTGCGGCAAAGGCAGCGACATTCCCGGTTTATGCAGGAGATAGCAATGAAAACCATACATTGCCGGCAGCATCGGCAATCCTGGTGAAGCTGTCGAACGGTAAGTTTACCGTTCCGACGGATGGCTCCGCAGGGATTGTTTATCGTATCATTGGAAGCAGAAGCTCTTCCCTTGCACCGGCAGAGGGAGATGGTACGTCTGCAAATCCATATAAGATATCTTCGATCGATGATCTTAATCTAATCCAGGCGAACCAGGGAGCATACTATCGTCTGACAAAAAATATCAGTACAGACGGAAGGACAAATTTTTCGGCATCGTATTTTAGCGGAACGCTGGACGGAGCCGGTTTCACAATAACCGGTCTCCAAAAGCCTCTGATCCAGCAGAATGCAGGAACGATAAAGGATCTGAATATTGTTGCGGATTTTGATTATGACAGTCATGATATCCATGGTGTTGTGGCACAGTATAATACCGGTAAGATCCAGGATTGCAGGGTAACCGGAACGGTAACAGGACATATGGGATCTACCAGTTCCATGAGCCATCCGGCTTTTGGCGGGATTGTCGGAGAGAATGAGGTGGCCGGTACTATCAGCGGCTGTTCGTCCGGAGTAAATATTTCCATATCCATGACAGCTACAGACAGCTATGTTGGTGGTATCGCAGGAGTAAACATTGGTACTATTGAAAAATGTGTTGCAGGAGGAAATCTTTCTGTCACACAGGCTAACGGAAATTCTTATCAGGTTTACCTTGGAGGTATTGCCGGCCGGATCGAACAGTTTGGAAACATGGGCGGATATGTGAAACAGTGTGCTTTTACAGGTACGCTTCGCGTGACTGGCGGAACAGCAGTTACAGGTCAGATCTGTGCACAGGTAAATGCAAATGTACTCAATTCTGCTATCGGTCTGAATGGACATGTTTCGGACTGTTATGGTAAAAACGGCCAGGGAGCGCTCATCGGGACAAACACGGAACAGACGCTTACAACAGGCGGTGTTCTTACAGCAGAGCAGATGAAGGATCCGAACTCATATAAAGGCTGGAGCTTTGACGGAGACTGGCAGATTTCCAAGGATGGACTGCCGGAACGTGCAGATGCATCGGCGATCAGATCGCTTTCTGTTTCCGGTGTACCGACAAAATGTTACGTGGGAGAAGTTCCGGCGTACTGGGGAAGGCTTATTGTTAATAATTCTACATCAGTAACGATCACGAAGGATATGATCGCCGGATTTGAAAATTCGGAAACGGGGACAAGGGAACTGACGATCAATTATAAGGGAAAACAGATCAGCTGGTCTATGACAGTCGAAAAACCATCTGCCAGTGATATTACAAGTATTGTGCTTTCCGGGCGTCCGAAGACGACATACAGTGAAAACCAGAAGTTTGATCCTTCAGGCGCCAGCTTTTTTGCTACAATAGGTGGACGTTATGTATATATTTACAGTGGCTTTTCCTATGATAAAACAGGTCCGCTGAAGTCTGCGGATACATCCGTGGTATTTAATTATTTTGGAAAAGAAATTCCGGTAAGTATTACGGTAACAGCCAGAAAAGCAACGAAGCTTTCCGTGCTTGCAGCACCGGCAAAAACTCAGTTTATAGTTGGGAATACGCTGGATCTGTCCGGTGTAAAACTGCAGATCACATATAATGATGGGACGCAGACCCCGATATTTAAAGCGGATGAGCTGGAGAAATATGGTGTTCATGTTGCTTTTGGAAAGAATGGATCTTTTACAACAGTTGCAGCAGATAAGGTTCTGGAAAGTGATGACAGTGGAAGTACGATCGTATTTTATGCGACGGATAAACTGCCGTCAGAGTATGGCTCGGTAGTTGTGGCGTCATCGACGATCACGGTGCGGAGTCCGCTGACTGTACCGGCACTGGATTTGTATGTCAGTGCAGGAAAAAGTGCGGTGCAGTATCCGTGCACAGATAATGTGACTGGTGGAAGTGGAACGTATGCGACTACAGTAATTGAGGAAAAGCTGCCGGCAGGATTGACACGCACGAATCTGCCCGGAGAAAAATATAATGCTTTTGGCTATACGGGTGTTGTTACGGCGTCAGCCGGAGATTACAGTTCACAGTATAAGATCAGCGATACAGAGACACAGGAGAGTATTCAGGTGACTGTGACGATCCATGTGGTTCCTTCTGATCAGGCTGCATTTTACAGTTTTGTGCTTAAGAAGGTGGAAAATCCTGGACTGAAGCAGGATGTTATCGGTGCGATCGGTGAGGATACGATCGTTCTTCGGGTGCCGAAGGGGACGAATGTTACAAAATTGAAGCCTTCGATTGATTATGGCTCAGGTATGGGAACTGGACTTTCTTCAGACTTCTGGAATGGTTCGACGCATGATTTTACCAGCCCGGTTGTATATACGCTTACAGCGCCGGATGGGGTTACAAAGAAGTCTTATACGGTAAGTGTGGAATTTTATGATGATACTTCGGAGGAAGTACAGTCTGGTGACGAGATTCTTTCACCGGCTGATAATACGAAGATCAGCTGTAAGGACAGTGAGGAGGTTATCTTTAAAGGATGGGCCGGAGACAGTTCAAAAGAGATTTCACTTTTTAAATATGTGGTAAATGGAATCAGTTATACTACATCCGCGAATGCCACTACACAGACAATCCCGAATGCCAGGGCATATGAAGTGAAGATTTCTGGAAGTAGCTTGAAGGAAGGAAATAATACTCTGGAAATCTGGGTGATGTATGTTGATAATTCAGGCACCGGAAGCGGCGGCACTTTAAAGAAACTCGGCACAAGAACTGTTGTTAAGGAAGGCCACAAAGCAGTGAAAGACGCAGCGGTAGCAGCTACCTGTGAGACCGCAGGAAAGACAGAAGGAAGCCATTGCAGCGTCTGCAATACAGTAATAAAGGCTCAGACTACAGTGGCGGCATTAGGTCACAACTGGGACAGCGGAAAAGTGACAAAGGCAGCGACCTGCACTGCAACCGGAACAAAAACTTACACCTGCAGCCGATGTAAGAAGACCCGAACAGAAACAATCGCGGCAACCGGCCACAAAGAAGTGAAAGATGCAGCAGTAGCGGCCACCTGCGAAACAACCGGAAAGACAGAAGGAAGTCACTGTAGTGTCTGCAACACAGTGATCAAAGCTCAGACTACAGTAGCAGCATTAGGTCACAGCTGGGACGGCGGAAAAGTGGCAAAAGCAGCCACCTGTACCGCCGCTGGAACGAAGACCTACACCTGCACTCGGTGCAAGAAAACACGCACAGAAACGATCGCAGCCACAGGCCACAAGGTAGTAAAAGACACAGCGGTAGCAGCCACCTGTGAGACAACCGGAAAAACAGAAGGAAGCCACTGTAGCGTATGCGGAACTGTACTCAAAGCCCAGACTACAGTGGCAGCGTTAGGCCACAGCTGGGACGGCGGAAAGATAACAAAAGCAGCAACCTGCACCGCAGCCGGAACGAAGACTTACACCTGTACCCGCTGCAAGAAAACACGCACAGAAACCATAGTAGCCACAGGCCACAAGGTAGTAAAAGACGCCGCGGTAGCAGCCACCTGCGAGACAACCGGAAAGACGGAAGGAAGCCATTGCAGCGTATGCGGAACTGTACTCAAGGCCCAGACCACAGTAGCAGCGTTAGGCCATGATTACGGAGAGTGGAAAACAATAAAGGCTGCAACTTATACAGAACCGGGACAGGCAGAAAGAGTTTGCAGGAGAAATGCATCACACAAAGAATACAGACAGCTTCCGATACTGGAAAAAGCGAAGATCGATCTGTCAGCCTGCAGCATTCAGTTGTCAGAACAGACCTATGTATATGATGGAACCGAAAAAACACCGACAGTAACCATCACTTACAACGAAAAAACACTGACAGAAGGAAAAGACTACCAGGTATATTTCGCAGATAATGTAAATCCAGGAACAGCAAAGATCACTGCGATCGCCAAAACCGACAGCGATTATACAGGAACAGCCACAATAACCTTTGAGATCCGAAAATCACTTCCGGAAAATGCAACTGTGATCGAACCGGGCGCATTCAGCAACTGTACAAATCTGGTGAATCTGAATATCAAAGAAAACGTAACAGAAATAGGTGACAACGCATTTGCAGACAGCAAAAATCTGCAGAATATCTATTTCTACGGCAACAGTCCGAAACTCGGAAATAACATCTTCAAAAATGTAACTGCAACTGTATACTATCCATACACAGACAAAACCTGGTCCCTGGATATCCTTCGGGATTACGGTGGAAATATTACCTGGGTACCATGGGATCCAAAAACAGGCAGTCCGGCAAAACGAAGCCTTGCACTGTGCGATATCAGGATCGCAGAGCAGAAATACACCTATGACGGAACCGAAAAAACACCGGAAATGATCATCATGGATGGAAACTATACACTGCAGAAAAATACAGATTACACCGTAAAATGCAGCAATAACACCAATGCGGGAAATGCAGAACTGGAGATCACAGGAGCCGGAAATTACAGCGGAACCTATAAAGCAGGATTCCTCATCGAACAGACAGAGCCGAGCCTGAAATTTGACAAAAAAACAATAACTGTAAAATACGGCACAAAACCATTCCTCTGTGTGCTGTCTGAAAAAACAACAGATGGAACCATAACCTACAGTTCCAGCAACCCGAAAGTTGCAGCTGTCGATCCATCCACCGGTAAAGTAACCATCAAAGGCGGAGGAACCGCGGCGATCATGGCATACGCTGCAAAGGGAACCAATTATACCTCCGGTTCCACATTCTGCACCATCAAAGTAACGAAACGCAGCAATACCATCAAAGCATCCAATATCCGGCGGACCTGGTATGCAAAAGCCAGAAAGATCAGCATCAATGCAAAAGCTTCCGGAAAAGCTCAGCTGAAATATTCTTCCAGCAGTAAATCTGTAAAAGTAGACAAACAAGGAAGGATCACCATTGCGGCAAAATTCACCGGCAGTGCAAGGATCACGATCCGTTCTTCTGCCACAGCAGGATATAATGCCGCCACAAAGAGTATTACAGTCACAGTGAATCCGGCAGGAACCACCCTGACGACAGCAAAGAACCTGTCCGGCAGAAAAGCGCAGATCACATGGAAGAAAAACCGATACGTGACCGGATATGAGATCCAGTATTCCGTAAACAAAAATTTCAGATCCGGCAGCAAAAAAACAGTGGCCGGAGTATCCAAAACGAAATACACGCTGACAAAGCTTCAGAAAAACAAAACGTATTATGTAAGGATCCGCACATACAAAAAATCAGGAACAAAGAAATACTATTCTTCCTGGAGCAAGGTAAAAGCAGTAAGGATCAGAAAGTAGAGGCATGGAAATGAGGATAAATAAAAAAATACTTGCAGGGCTTACAGCAGTCAGTATGCTGACCTGCGGGATATGGATGGAAAGTGTTTTTGCGGCGGATACATTCAGTGCGGAGGAGTCAGCAGAAGCTGTATCGGATACTGTGACGGATCTGTCGGCAGAATCCATTACAGGGATTGAAACAGGAGAAGCTCCGGCAATGGATGCAGCAGAAATTTCCGAAGCAGAACCGGAAAATAAATCTGAGATCTCAGAGACACCAGACATGTCAGAGGAACCGGCAGTACCGGATGATACGGAAACAGCGGACGTTTCAGAGGCACCGGATAATCCGGAGACACAAGATACATCGGAAATACCGGAAGAAATAGAGCTTCCGGAAAATGAAGAAGCGGACATTCCGCAGGAAATGCTCCCGGATGATCAGGAAGATCAGCCGGAAGCAGCATTTGAGGAGAGCGCAGCATCGGAAGATATGGAAACAGAAATCGATCCGGCAGGAGAAAAGAGTGGTTTTTGCGGAGCGGAGGAGAATACCGTATCCTGGAGCCTTGATGAAAACGGAGTTCTCGAGATCACAGGACAGGGAGCTATGAATGAATGGCAAAATGAGGAAGAAGTCCCCTGGAATGGATACCGCGACCAGATAACAGAGGTCCGGATCGAGGAAGGCGTTACCAGCATCGGACCTTATGCATTTGCAGACTGCGAAAATCTTGTAAAGCTTGACATTGCGGACAGCGTTCAGACTATAGGTGCATTTGCATATTTTAACTGCAGTGGCCTTTCCACACTGACCATCGGCTGAGATCATCGGGATCACAGGCCGGATCAGGTATAATAAGAAGCCCCGGAACACGAGGCAACTTCAGAGAAGTCATAACTTCAACTTCCTGAGGTCTGCCCGTATTCCGGGGCTTTAAGTTTTGCAGATATTCGAGGAGGCTTTTATCCATCTGACTACAGAGTAACTCAGTGGATTGCCATACCGGCTACGAAGAAATACATTACAACAAAATGGCACACACTTCCCAGCATCACAAAAACATGAAATACTTCGTGGGAACCGAAATTCTTATGCTTCGCATTGAAGATCGGAAGCTTCAAAGCATAGATCACACCGCCGATGGTATAGATGATACCGCCGGCAAGGAGCCATCCGAAGCCTGCGCGGGGCAGATTGTGGAAGATCGGAACAAAAGCAAGTACACACAGCCAGCCCATTCCAATGTAGATCACAGAGGAAAGCCATTTCGGGCAGTTGATCCAGCAGCCCTTGAGGATCATTCCGATGATGGCAACGGTCCATACGAGGGCACAGAGGATATAGCCGGTGCGTCCGTGGAGAACGATCAGGCATACAGGAGTGTAGCTGCCGGCGATCATCACAAAGATCATCATGTGATCCATTTTTTTCAGACGGCGGTTCACCTTGACTGTAGAGTTTACGGAATGGTAAAGTGTGCTTGCCAGGTAAAGAAGGATCATGGTAAGGATAAAAACACTTACTGCAAAAACATGGAGAATGTCTGCGCTTCTGGCCGCCTTCACGATCAGCGGAGTGGCTCCGGCCACGGCAAGAAGCATGCCGATTCCGTGGGTTATGGCACTTCCCGGATCTTTTAATTTAAATTTCATATAAAAACACCTCCTGCAAAAAAACTGCTGTTTATATCATATGGACAACTTCATGATCAGTTCATCAATGATGGATCATAGTGACGTTTCACGATATAGCAATGTAGAAATTGATAAAATAACATGTAGTATTCAAAACTACATATCAAGTATATGAATACTATACCACTATTATTCAAAAATGCAACCCCTATTTTCGAAAAAAATTTTATCAGGATTTAACAAAGCCTTGTTATGGAATAAACATTTGATCAGTATACTTGTATGCAAACCGCGAAGATAGGGCATTCATGAACATGCAGTCAGGCAAAATCTGGATGCCTGCTTGATATGATACGGATAAATACAGACAAAGTCGGCCGAAAAAGAAAAATACATGGCGACGCAGGAGGAAAAAATGGCAGATACAATATACATGAACAGGGAATTATCCTGGCTGAAGTTTAATGAAAGGGTACTTGAGGAGGCTGAGAATCCGGAAAATCCGCTGTGTGAACGTCTCACATTTGTTTCCATCTATCAGAGCAACCTGGATGAATTTTATATGGTACGTGTGGGATCTCTGGTGGATCAGATGCTTCTGGCAAAGGATATCCGTGAAAATAAAACCAATATGACGCCGGAGGAACAGCTGGACGCGATTCTTGCCAGAACAAAAAAGCTGAACCGGAAAAGAGATGTGGTTTATGAAGAAATCATGGAAAATCTGGAACAATATGGCATACATATGCTGAATTTCCATAAGATCGAAAAAGAGGATCGCAATTATCTGGAACGCTATTTTGAAGCAGAGGTTGCTCCGGTTATTTCTCCGTCTATCGTCGGAAAAAGACAGCCGTTTCCATTTCTCCGGAATAAGGAGATCTATGCGGTAGTAGTTCTGGAAACAAAAAAAGGAAAAGAAAAGCTGGGTATCATTCCGTGCAGCAGTGCAGGTATCCAGCGTCTGATCCCGGTTCCGGGAAAAACCGGTACCTACATGCTGTCTGAAGAGCTGATCCTTCACTTTGTTTCAAAAATCTTCAAGGGCTATCACATCAAGGCAAAATCCCTGCTTCGTATCACCAGAAATGCGGATATTGACGCAGATGCTCTTTATGATGAAGATCTGGATTACCGTGAGTTTATGGTAGAGCTGATCAAGGCAAGAAAGAAACTGGCGCCGATCCGTCTGGAGCTGTCAAGAGAAATGGACGGAGATGTTGTTGAAACACTTTGCGAGTATCTGGAAGTGGACAAGAATTATGTGTTCCGGGGAGATATACCGCTGGATCTTTCTTTTGTATTCCAGATCCAGGACGGCCTGAGAAAAAGAACAGAGCTTTTTTATGAAAAAAGAATTCCTCAGAAATCTCCTCTGTTTAACAGCCACGAACCGATTCTTGACCAGATCGCAAAAAAGGACCGTTTTCTTTCCTATCCATATGAAAGCATCAAGCCGTTTCTTACAATGCTCCATGAGGCTGCCAATGATGAGGATGTAGTTTCCATTAAGATGACACTTTACCGTGTGGCAAAACAGAGTAAGGTTGTGGAGGCTCTGATCGAAGCAGCAGAAAACGGAAAGGAAGTTTTCGTTCTGGTGGAGCTGAAGGCACGTTTTGATGAGGAGAACAATATCGGATGGTCACGGCTTCTGGAGGATGCGGGCTGTCATGTGATCTACGGTCTGGACGGCTATAAGGTACACTCCAAGCTTTGCCAGATCATGAAGAAAAAAGACGGAAATGTGGAATATTATACACAGATCGGAACAGGAAACTATAATGAAAAAACAGCCCGTCTGTATACAGACCTTTCTCTTATGACTGCGGATCCGAAGATCGGAACGGAAGCGGCCAGAGTATTCCAGGCACTGGCAATGGGAGAAACCGTTGAAGATATGGAGCATCTTCTTGTGGCACCAAGATGTCTTCAGAACAAAGTGCTTGCCATGATCGATGAGGAGATCAAGCATGCGAAGGCCGGAGAACAGGCATATATCGGTCTGAAAATGAATTCTCTGACAGATAAACGTATTATGAACAAGCTTGTAGAAGCATCCTGTGCAGGAGTACACATTGATATGGTGATCCGTGGTATCTGCTGTCTGATCCCGGGAGTGAAGGGGCAGACAGAAAATATCCACATTATCAGTATTGTAGGACGTTTTCTGGAGCATTCCCGTATTTATATTTTCGGAACACAGGAGAGAGCAAGGATCTATATTTCCTCTGCAGACTTTATGACAAGAAATACTCTTCGTCGTGTAGAAGTTGCGGCGCCTATCGAGGATCCGGATATCCGTATGCAGATCCAGGAAATGTTTGTGACAATGCTCAGTGATAATCGAAAAGCAAGGATCATGAACAATAAGGGAAATTATAAGATCGAACCATCCGATAATGCTCCGCTTAATTCTCAGGAAGTATTTCTGCAGCAGGCATACGACAATGCGGCTCCTGCAGCGACAGATAAATAAGAGATTTTTATGCATATTTCTCCCAGTTTTTCGCATAATAACCATATGAAAAACAAATGGTTGACATAACATTGACGTACAATGAACAGAAAATACAGGAGGAATTCAGGAAGATGAAAGCAACGGGAATTGTTCGCAGGATCGATGATCTGGGCAGGGTTGTGATTCCAAAAGAGATACGAAAGACACTGCGGATCAAGGAAGGAACGCCACTGGAGATTTTTACAGACAGAGAAGGACAGATCATCCTGAAAAAATATTCGCCTATTGGAGAATTGAATTCGTTTGCTGTGGAATATGCGGAAGCGCTGGTACAGACCACCGGACTGACGGCATGTATCACGGATCGTGATCAGGTGGTGGCGGCATGTGGCAGCGGAAGCCGGGAACTGGAAGGAAAAGAGATCAGTTCTGAGCTGGATGCAGTCATTGCCGGCAGAGAATGCAGACTGATCAGTCGGAGCAGCAGGGAAAATATCCCGATCATTGTCGATGACAGTGATTCTTTTGAACGAAAAATGATACAGCCTGTTCTGTGTGCCAGCGATGCGATCGGGGCCGTGATCCTTCTGTCCAGAAGCGAAAAAGCGGAAATGGGTGACACGGAGCGTGCACTTGTCCGCACAGCAGCCGGTTTTCTTGGCAGACAGATGGAGCAGTAAACGTGCATCAGATGTACAGAAAAATGTGTGAAGATCAAGATATAAACATCAGATGCAGATGCCAGGAGGCAGCAGATCAGGGAGGGTGCGGGCACCGGGAAGGAAAACTGTGGTATTCTTCCAGAGTCAGATTTGTGATGGTGAGCCAGGAAGCCAGAGGTTTGGTCACATAGCGGATGTGCCAGGGCTCGTAAGGGAAGCCGGTGATCTCCTCTCTGTTTTTGGGATACCGGAGGATGAAACCATAGAGCGGAGCGTTCTTTTTCAGCCAGCGGCCTTCTCCTGTTGCGGAAAACCTTTCGGAGAGCTCCATATGGATGGAAGGACAGGAGACATCCAGAGCAAGTCCGCTCTGATGCTCGCTCGTACCTGGCCTGGCAACAAAAGGGCTTTCCGTAAAGAGCTCCTTCTGTCGCTGGTAGGAACGATATCCGGAAACTGCCCACAGGTTCAGACCGCATCTGTGACAGGCATGGAAAAGCTGAGAAGCCGCTTTTGCAGCCTGATACTCCAGAAGCCGCTTCGGATCTCCCGGTGCTGCTTCAAATGGAAGTCCGATATCGATAAGATGTTCCGGCACAAAGGCTTCCGGCAGAGGATGCTCCCTACTGATCAGCCGGGTATAAAATTCTCTGTGCAATAAAAACCCTCCTTTCCTTATCCATAAGCTTATGATAAGAAAGGAGGGTTTATGAATGCTTATTTCTGTTTATCAGAGCTCTTTTTCACTCATTTCTTCCAGGAGAGCCTTCTTCATGTCATAGAGCGACTGGGAGAGATCTACATAAACCTTCTGCGGATTAACGAAACGTCTGGATTCATCCCACAGTGTGTTCTGCTCCTGTTTGCAGTAGTCGCGGAGTTCCATGACAGATGGAGACTTGTAAACGCTCTTACCATCTTTAATTACCGGAACAAGGAGCTCACGGAGTTCGTAGGTTCCGCCAAGAACCTTGGTCTTTTTCCAGGTGTCAACCGGGTCGAAGATCACCATAGTTTCTTCCGGATCGAATTTCTCATCTGCAAGGCAGATCAGATCGGCCTTGATCTTGCCGGTCTTCTTGCTGTAGATACGGTATACAGTCTTGTTGCCCGGGTTGGTAACCTTTTCTGTGTTTTCGGAAAGCTTGATCTTCGGCTGGAAGGCATCGCTGTCAGCGTCCTTTACAGCGGCAAGCTTGTATACGCCGCCGAATGCCGGATTGTTATCGGCTGTGATCAGCTTGGTTCCGACGCCCCAGGAATTGATCTTGGCATCCTGGGCCTTCAGGCTTTCGATAAGATATTCATCAAGATCGCTGGATGCGGAAATGGTAGCATCATCGAAACCGGCAGCAGCCAGCATCTTGTAAGCTTTTTTGGAAAGATATGCAAGATCACCGCTGTCGATACGGATTCCATAGTTCTTCAGCTGGATACCTTCCTCACGCATCTCCTCAAATACACGGATCGCATTGGGAACACCGGATTTCAGGACATCGTAGGTGTCAACCAGAAGAGTACAGGAATTCGGGTAAAGTCTCGCATAGGTCTTAAAGGCTGTGTACTCATCCGGGAAACTCATGATCCAGGAATGAGCATGTGTTCCGAGAACCGGAACGTTAAACATCTGGCCGGTCAGTACGTTGGAAGTACCGGCACATCCGCCGATCACTGCAGCTCTGGCACCGAAGATCCCGGCGTCCGGACCCTGGGCACGGCGAAGACCGAATTCCATGATGGGATCGCCCTTGGCTGCGTGGCATACACGTGCTGCCTTAGTGGCAATAAGACTCTGATGGTTCATAATGTTCAGGATGGCCGTCTCTACAAGCTGAGCTTCCATGATCGGTGCGATAACCTTGACCATTGGCTCTCTCGGGAAGATCACGGTTCCCTCCGGAATTGCGTAGATATCACCGGTGAATCTGAAGTTGCTCAAATACTCAAGGAAATCATCCTCAAAGATGCCAAGACTTCTCAGATAGGTAATGTCTTCTTCTGAGAAACGGAGATTTTCGATGTATTCGATCATCTGCTCCAGTCCTGCACAGATGGCAAAACCGCCATCGCACGGATTGTTGCGGTAGAACATGTCAAAGACAACGGTCTGGTTGGTAGGGTTTTTGAAATATCCCTGCATCATGGTAAGCTCATAGAGGTCCGTGAGCAGAGTAAGGTTATTTGCTCGCATAGCGTTCTCCTTTGGATGCCTCCGGATATTGTGACCGGAGGGAAATACACGGTTGTTTCCGCTCTTTTTATTATACGGCTTATTATAACACAAAGGAGTGGATTGTAAAATTTTTTTTGCTTCGTAAACCCGCATATAATAAGGAGTTTTAACAGCAGTTTAAGAAATTTTGAAAAAAAATAAAAAAAATTAAAAAAAGGGGTTGCAATTTCAAAAAAGCTGTTATATAATAACATCCGTCGCAAGCGATAAGGCAAGCGAAAAACAAAACACATAGGGCTATCGCCAAACGGTAAGGCAACGGACTCTGACTCCGTCAGTTCAAGGTTCGAATCCTTGTAGCCCTGCTTCTTAAGTACCTCAGTTGCGAGGTACTTTTTTTGTACTCAAAAATAAGAAGATATTCGCAATCCGCTTCGCCCCCAAAAAAAACAAGTGCGTTTCTTCCTGCCAAGTGTTACAATAAAGTATAGACAGTATGACAGGAGGCATGAATGAGTTACAGTTTTGAGAGTCGAGTAAGATTCAGTGAGATCGGAGAAGATGGATGTCTGACGCTGCCGGGAGTTCTGGATTATTTTCAGGATTGCTGTACCTTTGAATCCGAGCAGACAGGAGTCGGCATGGAAGTATTAAAGGAACAGAAAAGAGCCTGGGTACTTTCTGCATGGCAGGTGATCGTGAAGCGATATCCGAAGCTTGGTGAAAATATAAAAGTAACAACAATTCCTTATGGATTCCGTGGATTTATCGGAATGCGTAATTTTATTCTTGAGACAATGGATGGTGAGAAGCTGGCATGGGCCAATTCCTACTGGTCCTTTATCAATACAGAAACCGGTCTTCCGGAAAAGCTGACACCGGCAGATACAGATCCCTATGATCTGGGCGAAAAAATAGAGATGGATTATGCACCAAGAAAGATCGCGCTTCCGAAGGAACGGGAAGTGCAGAATGCTTTTTCCGTACAGAAGCATCATCTGGACACCAATCATCATGTGAACAACTGTCAGTATATCCGGATGGCAGCGGATCATCTGCCTGAGGATTTTAAAGTTGGTCAGCTTCGTGCTGAATATAAACGTCAGGCAGTACTGGATAATGTTATCATTCCGGAAGTATATATGACAGAAAATAAAGAAGCTGTAGTTCTCAACGCGGAGGATAAAGAACCTTACGCAGTAGTTGAGTTTACAAAATAAATATAGGCGGTAGAGATTAGTACATCGTTTTTGAAACAACTATACCGTAAAAGGAGGGCGCGCTATGCTTGAAAAATTAAAAGAAGAAGTTTACAGAGCAAATATGGATCTGCCAAAATATGGTCTTGTTACCTTTACATGGGGAAATGTCAGCGGGATCGACAGGGAGCAGGGACTTTTTGTGATCAAGCCAAGTGGTGTGGATTATGACAAGCTGACACCGGAAGACATGGTAGTGGTAGATCTTGATGGAAATAAAGTAGAAGGAAGATACAATCCATCCTCTGATACACCGACACATGCAGTTCTTTACAGAGCGTTTGCGAATATCGGCGGCATCGTACATACCCACTCATCCTGGGCAACAAGCTGGGCGCAGGCAGGCAGATCGATCCCGTGTTATGGAACCACACATGCAGATTACATTTACGGAGAAGTACCATGTGTGCGTAATCTGACCAAAAGAGAGATCGAAGAGGCATATGAGAAGAACACGGGAGTTCTTATTGCTGATTATTTCAAAAACAAAGATTATGAAGCAGTACCGGCCGTGCTGTGTAAGAACCACGGACCTTTTACCTGGGGTAAGGATGCTCATGAGGCAGTTCATAACGCAGTTGTTCTTGAGGAGGTTGCCAAGATGGCATCTCGCTGTGAGCTGATCAATCCGGATGTAAAACCGGCACCGCAGGAGCTTCAGGATAAGCATTACTACAGAAAACATGGTGCAAATGCATATTATGGTCAGGTAGGACAGGAAGACTGATCAGAAGAAAAAACAGTTTGACCCGATGGTGGATCGTCAATATCCGCCTGAGTGGAAATGCCGCGGAACAGTACCGCGGCATTTTTTGTCGAAAAATGCAGAAAATGTCAGATTTGCTGACCTTTAACACAGGTGCCGCCGAAATATATGCTAATGTCAAGAAAAATGCAGAACATTAACACATTTATTAAAATAGGTGGCAGGATGAAAATATACACTTATCAGGGAAAAAAGAACGTTTCCGGAGAAAAAATACGCCAGATGAGGAATATGAAACGGATGTCGCAATCTGCGCTGGCAGCAAAAATGCAGGTGGAAGGAGTGATGCTGGAGCGTGACAGTATCAGCCGGATCGAAGGAGGAGAACGTTTTGTAGCAGATTATGAACTGCGGGTGTTTGCAAAGGTGCTGGGAGTGGATGTGAAGTGGCTGCTGAATGAGCAGTAAATAAGGCAATATTGGATTACAGTTCGCTGGTAATATTCCGCGAAGCGTGTTACTGAAAACGGAGTGAAAAGTAACAATATTGGTCTGAATGGCAGGAATCTGTGTAAACTACTTGATATTTATGTCGGAAACTGCTACAGTATAAAGAAAAAAAGATGGCCGGGAAGTCCTGCGGAGGGCAAACGGTCACGGATAAGAAGATAGAGGCGCGGATTTTATCAGTATTTATGGATGCAAGGCCCTGGCAGGCTGTTCATAAAGAAAGGAAAATTTGCCGAAGTGCTCTGGAAGGCCAGATGACAGGGTGCTGGGATAACGCAGAATATGCGTTGTACTGTCACGGATGTGGAGCGCTATCGGTAGCACTTCGGGAGATCTGCATTTAATATGCTGAATGGAGATTTTCTGACAGGCTATTAGTTAAATAAGGATTATTTAACCGGAGGTGTTCTTAAGAAGAGACAGCCTCCGTTTTTTTGTCCCCGAAAAGGGAGGAGAAAAATGAGTAAAAAAGCAGGAACAGCATTGTCTGTTATGGCAATGGTATTCATGGGCGCACTGGCAAGTCCCCTGACTGTGCTGGCTGCGGATGCGGAGGAGACTTACCAGCCTGCTCTGTATGCAACGATCTGGGCACTGCTTCCACCTCTTGTTGCGATCGTCCTTGCACTGATCACAAAAGAAGTATACAGTTCTCTGTTTGTGGGAATTGTAGTAGGAGCACTGATCTATTCCGGATTTAAATTTGAAGGAACGGTAACACAGATTTTTGAGGGAGGAATCATCAAGGTTCTTGCTGACAGCTATAACGTAGGTATCCTGATCTTCCTGGTTATCCTGGGATCTGTGGTATGTATGATGAACAAGGCCGGCGGCTCCGCCGCATTCGGACGATGGGCCAGCAAAAAGATCCACACGCGTGTGGGCGCGGAACTTGCAGCGATCATCCTTGGAATCCTGATCTTCATTGACGATTATTTTAACTGCCTGACAGTAGGAAGCGTTATGCGTCCGGTAACTGACAGACATCACGTATCCAGAGCGAAATTTGCATACCTGATCGATGCAACAGCTGCTCCGGTATGTATCATCGCACCGATCTCATCCTGGGCTGCTGCAGTCAGCGGATTCGTAGAGGGACAGGATGGACTTGCGATTTTTGTAAGAACCATCCCGTATAACTTTTACGCGATCCTTACGATTGTAATGATGGTTGGCATGGTACTGATGAAAACCGAGTTTGGTGCCATGAGAACACATGAGATCAATGCTCTGAACGGAGATCTTTATACAACATCTGCAAGACCGTATGAGAATGCAACGGATGATGAGACACCGAATCCGAGAGGAAAGGTGATCGATCTTGTGATCCCGATCGTTATGCTTGTTATCTGCTGTGTCATCAGTATGATCTATACAGGAGGATTTTTCAGCGGAACAGATTTTGTTACCGCATTTTCACAGAGTGATGCCTCTACAGGCCTTGCAATGGGAAGTGCTTTTGGTCTGGTGTTTGCCATTATTTTCTATATGATCCGCCGTGTGGTCAATTTCAGAGACTGTATGGGATGCATCCCGGAAGGATTCAAGGCTATGGTACCGGCGATCATGATCCTGACCTTTGCATGGACACTGAAGGCTATGACAGACTCACTTGGTGCAGCGGTATTCGTAGAAGAAGCCATGCGTTCTGTTGCCGGTGGTATTGAAGTTATCCTTCCGGCCATTATTTTCCTGGTTGGATGTGGACTTGCATTTGCTACAGGTACTTCCTGGGGAACCTTTGGTATCCTGATCCCGATCGTTGTTGCGGTATTTGAGAAATCCAGTCCTGAGATGATGATCATTTCCATGTCCGCCTGCATGGCAGGTGCAGTTTGCGGAGACCACTGCTCACCGATCTCCGATACAACGATCATGGCTTCCGCAGGAGCACAGTGTGATCATGTGACTCACGTTTCCACACAGCTTCCGTATGCGATCCTGGCTGCAGCAGTATCCTTTGTAACTTATATTGTTGCAGGCTTTGTAAAAACAGCATGGATCGCTCTTCCGGTGGGAATCGTGCTGATGCTGATCGTACTTTTTGTCATTAAAATGATGAACCCGATGCCGGTTGAGAAACCAACAGAATAACAGACTGACCCAATGTGGGGGCAGATTCCCCCATGAATGTCAAATAAAAGGTAGTGACGGAAAGAAATTTCCGAAGCTGCCTTTTTTGTGCTTTCTATAATAATTCTCTTATGTTATAATGCAGGACAGACAGCAAATAGTAAATGATCATATATAGTTTTAAGGAACAGGAGTAAGAATGATAGAATTAGGTAAAAAACAGAAATTACTGGTTGTAAAAACCGTGGATTTCGGAATATATCTTGGAGAGGATCGAAACGCACCTCAGAATGAGAGGGTGCTTCTTCCGTCCAAACAGGTACCGGAAGGAACCAAAGCAGGTGATGAGATCGAAGTATTCATCTATAAGGATTCCCAGGACAGACTGATCGCAACTACCCGTGAGCCGATGCTTCAGGTAGGACAGACAGCAGTCCTTAAGGTAAAACAGGTTACCAGGATTGGTGCTTTTCTTGACTGGGGACTGGAGAAGGATCTTCTTCTTCCGTATCATGAGCAGACCAACCGGGTCCGTGAAGGCGAGGAGTGTCTGGTAGCTCTTTATGTAGATAAGAGCAGCAGACTCTGTGCAACCATGAAGGTGTATCATTATCTTTCCACCAGAACTCCTTATGTACCGGGAGATTCGGTAAAGGGGCGTGTCTATGAGATCAGTGGGAATTTCGGCGTTTTTGTTGCGGTAGATGATAAATATTCCGCCCTGATCCCGGCACGGGAGGCAACAGGCAAGTACAGACCGGGAGCTATTCTTGATCTTCGTGTCACAGAGGTGAAAGAGGATGGCAAGATGAACGTCAGTGACCGCCAGAAGGCTTACATCCAGATCAATGAGGATGCAGAGAGCGTATTCAGCGTGATCGAGGAATTTGCAGGGGTGCTGCCATTTGATGATCATGCCTCACCGGAAGTCATCAAGAGAGAGTTTGGCCTCAGTAAGAACGCATTCAAGCGTGCAGTCGGTCATCTGATGAAGGAAGGAAAAGTAGAGATCCGTGACAAGAGGATCTACATTAAAAAATAACAAGGTGTTGACCGGCTCCGGATCAGACACGCTCCGGCACGTTCAGAGAAAAGTGCAGAGCGGGGAGGATCCGGAGCCCTGTTTTTTACGATAAGGAGAATAAATTTGGAGTTTACACATTTACATGTCCATACAGAATACAGCCTTCTGGATGGCTCCAATAAGATCAAAGAATATGTAGCCAGAGTAAAAGAGCTGGGTATGGACAGTGCGGCGATCACCGATCATGGCGTTATGTATGGTGTGATCGATTTTTACAGGGCTGCAAGAGAAGCCGGGATCAATCCGATCCTCGGATGTGAGGTTTATGTGGCTCCGGGCTCCCGTTTTGACAGAGAAGTGGGAAGTGGGGATGACCGTTATTATCATCTGGTCCTGCTGGCTGAGAATAATCAGGGATACAGCAACCTGATGAAAATTGTATCCAAGGCATTCGTGGAAGGGTTTTATTACAAGCCACGTGTGGATCTGGAGCTTCTGGAAAAATATCACGAGGGTATCATTGCCTTAAGTGCCTGCCTGGCGGGAGAGGTCGCCAGATATCTTGCACGTGGAATGTATGAGGATGCCAAGATCGCGGCATTACGTTACCAGGATATTTTCGGAAAAGGAAATTTCTTTCTGGAGCTTCAGGATCATGGGATCCCGGAGCAGCAGACTGTAAACCAGCAGCTTCTCCGTATGCACAGAGAGACGGGGATCGATCTGGTTGCCACCAATGATGTGCATTACACTATGGCAGAGGATGCGGAACCACATGATGTTCTTCTTTGTCTGCAGACTCAGAAAAAGCTCAGCGATGAGAACAGAATGCGCTATGAGGGTGGCCAGTATTATGTGAAATCGCCGGAGGAGATGGCGAGGCTTTTTCCATATGCGCTGGAAGCGCTGGAAAATACGCACAGGATCGCGGAGAGATGTCATGTGGAGATTGAATTTGGTGTGACCAAGCTGCCGAAATATGATGTGCCGGACGGATTTACCTCCTGGGAATATCTGAACAAGCTTTGCCATGAGGGACTTGAGCAGCGTTATCATCCGGTAACAGAGGAGCTGAAAAAGCGCCTGGATTATGAGCTGTCTACGATCAAAAACATGGGATATGTAGATTACTTTCTCATTGTATGGGATTTTATCAAATATGCCAGGGACAACGATATCATGGTCGGTCCGGGACGAGGCTCTGCCGCAGGAAGCCTGGTTGCCTATACACTTGGGATCACCCAGCTGGACCCGATCCGGTATGATCTGCTCTTTGAACGTTTCCTGAATCCGGAGCGAGTATCCATGCCGGATATCGATGTGGATTTTTGCTTCGAACGGAGACAGGAGGTTATTGATTATGTAAGAAGAAAATATGGTGATGACTGCGTGGTTCAGATCGTTACCTTCGGTACACTGGCAGCCCGCGGTGTCATTCGTGATGTAGGCCGTGTTCTGGATATGCCTTATGCCCAGGTGGACACCATCGCCAAGATGATTCCACAGGAGCTGAATATCACCATTGACAAGGCACTGGGAATGAATCCGGAGTTTCGCAAGGCTTACGAGGAACAGGACGATATCCATCGTCTGATCGATCTGGCAAAACGTCTGGAGGGGCTTCCGAGGCATACCTCCATGCATGCGGCAGGTGTTGTGATCAGCCAGAAGGATGTATCGGAATACGTACCCCTTTCCAGAGCACAGGATGGTTCCATTGTCACGCAGTTTACCATGACAACACTGGAAGAGCTGGGACTTCTGAAAATGGATTTCCTGGGTCTCCGTACTCTGACGGTTATCCAGAATGCTGTGAAAATGGTGGAAAAAAGTACCGGTATGCTTCTGGATATGCAAAAGATCGACTACAACGACAAAAAGGTACTGGATTCTCTCGGAACAGGACGTACTGACGGTGTGTTCCAGCTGGAGAGTGCCGGAATGAAAAGCTTCATGAAGGAGCTGAAGCCTCAGAGCCTTGAGGACGTGATCGCGGGAATTTCGCTTTACCGTCCGGGTCCCATGGATTTCATTCCGCAGTACATCCGCGGAAAAAACCGTCCGGATACCATCCGTTATGACTGTCCGCAGATGGAGCCGATCCTGAAGCCGACCTATGGCTGTATCGTATACCAGGAGCAGGTTATGCAGATCGTCCGTGAGCTTGCAGGCTACACCCTTGGACGAAGTGACCTGGTGCGCCGTGCCATGTCCAAGAAAAAAGCTTCTGTTATGGCAAAAGAACGCCAGAATTTCGTTTACGGAAACGTGGAAGAGGGAGTACCGGGATGTATCGCCAACGGTATTTCCGAGGAGATCGCAAACAAGATCTACGATGAGATGACAGATTTTGCAAAGTATGCCTTCAATAAGTCTCACGCTGCCGCTTATGCAGTGGTTTCCTACCAGACGGCATATCTCAAATATTACTATCCGGTAGAATTTATGGCTGCACTGATGACATCCGTTGTGGAAATGCCGAACAAGGTTGCCGAGTATATTTCTGTATGCCGCCAGATGGGGATCCGGATCCTTCCGCCGGATATCAATCATGGTGTTTATGGCTTTTCTGTTGACAATGGTTCCATTCGTTATGCACTTTCTGCCATCAAGAGTATCGGCCGTCCGGTAATCGAGGGGATTGTGCGGGAGCGTGAGGAGCACGGAGAATATACCTCCCTGAAAACATTTATTGAGCGAAATATCGACCAGATCAACAAGAGAGTTGTGGAAAATCTGATCAAGGCCGGAGCGCTGGATTGCCTGGAGGGAAACCGGAATCAGAAAATGACGGTTTATACGCAGATCATAGACAGTATCAACCAGGATAAGAAGCATACCATGGCGGGACAGCTGAGTCTTTTTGATATTGCGCCTGAAGAAGATAAAAAGGAATTTGAGATCCGTATGCCGCAGGCAGCAGAATATCCGAAGGAGACGATACTGACCTTTGAGAAGGAAGTTCTCGGCATCTATCTCAGCGGTCATCCGCTGGAGCGTTACCGGAATATGATGGAAAAAATGATCTCTGCAAAAACTTCTGATTTTCAGCCGGATGATGAAACAGGGATACCGGAGGTTTACGATAACCAGAAAGTGATCGTGGGTGGAATGATCACGGATAAAACCATAAAATATACAAAGAATAATAAGGTAATGGCGTTCCTTACAGTGGAAGATCTGGTAGGCACCGTGGAGGTTGTGGTATTTCCACGTGATTACGAAAAATGCCAGATGTTCCTGAATGAAGATGCCCGGCTCTTTATTCAGGGAAGAGTATCCGCAGAAGACGACAAAGCCAGCAAGCTGATCCTGGAAAAGGTCCGTCTTTTTGATGATATGCCAAGAGAACTGTGGCTCCAGTTTGAAAGCCGGGAAGAGTACGCAAAAGCCGAGACCGGTCTGGTAGACGATCTGATGGAATCCAGAGGAAACAGCACGGTGGTTATTTATCTCAAAGATGTCAAGGCAATGAAGAAACTTCCCCCTGCTTATCAGGTCCATATCGAGGATTCCTGGCTGGAGCGCATGTGTAAAAAATATGGAAGTTCCAATGTTAAAATTGTGGAGAGAGTATTGAAAAACTTATAAAAATGCTATAAACTATACCCGAATATGTGTATTACAATAGGTTGTTTCATAAGATGGAGGATAACAATATGGCAGAGAACAAAATCAAAACGATCGGCGTTTTGACCAGTGGCGGTGACGCACCTGGAATGAATGCTGCAATCCGTGCTGTTGTCAGAAGAGGATTAAGCAGCGGACTGAACGTAAAGGGAATCTATAAAGGATACAGCGGTCTCTTAAATGAAGAGATCAGAGATATGACAGCAAGAGACGTTTCCGATACGATTGAGCGAGGCGGAACAATTCTTTATACTGCCAGATGTGCAGAGATGAGAACAGAGGAAGGACAGCAGCAGGCTGCAGAGATCTGCAGAAAGCATGGGATCGACGGCCTTGTTGTTATCGGTGGAGACGGATCCTTCGCAGGTGCTCAGAAGCTTGCGAACCTTGGAATCAATACCATTGGCCTGCCGGGAACTATTGACCTTGATATCGCATGTACCGAGTACACCATCGGTTTCGATACTGCTGTAAATACAGCTATGGAAGCTATTGACAAGGTACGTGATACATCCACATCCCATGAGAGATGCAGTATCATCGAGGTTATGGGACGTAACGCCGGATACCTTGCAGTATGGTGCGGTATCGCAAACGGTGCTGAGGATATCCTGATCCCGGAGAAATATGATTACGACGAGCAGAAGCTTATTGACAATATCGTAGAGAGCCGTAAGAAAGGCAAGAAACACCATATCATCGTAAATGCTGAGGGTATCGGCCATTCAGAGGCTATGGCAAAACGTATCGAGGCTGCAACAGGCATCGAGACACGTGCAACTATCCTTGGTCACATGCAGCGTGGTGGAAGCCCTACATGTAAGGACCGTGTATATGCGTCCATGATGGGTGCTCTTGCAGTAGACCTTCTTGTTGCCGGTAAACGCAGCCGTGTTGTTGGATATCGCCACGGTGAGTTCGTTGATTTTGACATCAATGAGGCTCTTGCAATGCAGAAGAATGTAGATTCCTACATGTGGGAGGTTTGCAATTCTCTTTCTCACAACTACAATAAATAAAAAATATGAACTTGAAAAAAGTTTCAGACGGATTGCATAAACTGAATACGTCACAAATAATTGCCCTCGGCTTTGCGGGGGTGATTTTTGTAGGTGGACTTATTTTGTGGATGCCGTTCTGCAGTGCACCCGGGCAGGCTGTTACCTTCCCGGATGCTGTTTTTACAGCGGCGACCAGCGTATGTGTGACAGGACTTTCCACAGTTGTTATGGCAGTCCAGTGGAGCCCCATTGGAAAAGCGGTTATCCTGTGCCTGATACAGATCGGCGGGATCGGACTGGTCGCACTGGCGAATATGATATTCATCAGCCTCCGGCGGAAAATTTCCCTGAAAAACCGACGGATCATCAAGGAATCCTATAACCTGGATGAAATGGGTGGAGTCGTGGCTGTAGTCCGCAGTGTGGTGAAATGCGTGTTTCTTGCAGAAGGAATCGGTGCGGTCCTGTATGCGTTTTGCTTTGTACCGGAATTTGGAATAAAAAAAGGTCTGGTGCATGCCATATTTCTGGCGGTATCTGCATTCTGCAACGCTGGGATCGATCTTTTCGGGGAAACAAGCCTTTCGGTATATGTGAGCAATCCGCTGGTCAATATCACTACGATTGGCCTGATCATTGTGTCAGGTCTTGGATTTATCGTCTGGTGGGATCTGTGGGATAAATTCCGCAAGGTTCTGAGAAAAGAGCTCTCCCCATCCAGAGTTTTTCGTGTACTGCGGCTTCAGAGCAAGCTGGTCCTTACGATGACCGGGATCCTGGTATTTTCAGGAGCATTTCTGGTATTTATCTTTGAATCCGGAAACCCTTCCACGCTGAAGGGGGCACCACTGGGAACAAAGCTCATGGCATCCTTTTTCCAGTCAGTGACAACACGTACGGCGGGATTTTATACCATGGATCAGTCGCTTTTGTCCACACCTACCGTGATCATTTCCCTACTGTGGATGTTTATCGGAGGATCACCCATGGGCACTGCCGGTGGTGTGAAGACTACTACCATTGCGGTTCTGATCCTTTCTATTGCAGCATATCTTCAGGGAAAAAAGGATGTAGAGGTATACGGCCGCAGGATCCGTGAGAGCTATCTCCGTTCTGCCATGGTTGTTGCAGGAACCAGTGTGCTGATCCTTTTTACCATGACGGTGCTTTTGTCCGCAGTAATGCCGGGAGTGGATCTGGCAGATGTCTTATATGAGATCACTTCTGCGGGGGCTACAGTAGGACTTTCCAGAGGACTGACACCTCAGCTGAATGTGGCAGGCAAGTGGATCGTGATCCTTACCATGTATCTGGGACGTATCGGACCGCTGACACTTGGAACAGCAGTTGTGATGCGTGTACGCAACAGGCCGGGAAGCACAACGCATCTCGGTGAAGAAGATATCATGATTGGTTAAACAGGAGAATAGAATGAAAAATAAATCTTTTGCCGTGATCGGGCTTGGACAGTTTGGAATGACTCTGGCGGTGACGCTGGCAGAGTCAGACTGCGATGTCCTTGCCATTGATGACAAAGAAGAAAATATCGAAGAGATTTCCGAAAAAGTAACCTATGCGGTAAAAGCAGATGTCCGTGAACCGGGAATCCTGAAGGCTCTGGGAGTTCAGAATGTGGATGTAGCCATTATCGCGGTTGCCGAAAATCTGGAAGCCAGTATTTCCGCGACCATGCAGGCCAAGGATCTGGGAGTGCCCTTTGTAGTTGCAAAAAGTATGAATTCTCTTCATGGACGTATACTTGACAAAATTGGTGCAGATAAGATCATTTATCCGGAACAGTCCATGGGACTGCGAGTTGCCAGAAATCTTATGTCCGGCGGGTATTTGGATGTGTTTGAGCTTTCAGCGGAGTTCAGTATGGCGGAGTTTTCCATGCCGGTATCCTGGAGTGGAAAAAATCTGGTAGATCTGAATGTACGGGAGCGTTTTCACATTAATATCATTGGCATCAAGCAGGGTGAAAATGTCACGGTAGATCTGGATCCTTCCGAACCGCTTCCGGACAACTGTTCCATAATCGCCATCGGAAAAAACAAGGATCTGAATGCAAGTCGTGAGGAATTACGTTAACCGAATACGGATTGCCGGAAGGAGAGAAATAAAAGTATGATAACCAGTGTATCAAATGCAAAAATAAAAAATGTCATGCAGCTGAACCAGAAGGCAAAAGCCAGAAGAGAGCAGGGACTTTTTGTGGCAGAGGGCCGGAAAATGTTTCTGGAAGCACCGGAAAGCTGGGTTTCCCAGGTGTTTGTCTCCGAGACCGTTTCCCGGGATGGAGAGCTGATGTCTCAGGCAGAAAAATATCCCTGTGAGATCGTGAAGGATTCCGTATTCCGTCAGATGTGTGATACCAAGACTCCCCAGGGGATCCTGACAGTTCTGAAGCTGCCTTCCTGGAGCGAGGAAGAGGTACTGGCGGGAAAAAATCCTCTGGTCATGGTTCTGGAGGATCTTCAGGATCCGGGAAATGCGGGAACCATTCTCAGGACCGGTGAGGGCGCCGGCGTAAGCGGAGTTTTCCTCACAAAAACCTGCGTGGATATCACAAATCCCAAGGTGATCCGTTCTACTATGGGCTCCATTTACAGAATGCCTTTTCTATATGTGGAAGATGTGGTATCATTAGAAAAGAAGCTGAAAGAAAAGGGAATCCGCAGTTTTGCAGCTCATCTGAAGGGTGAGAATTCCTATGATCAGGAATCCTATAAGGGCGGTACCGCATTTTTCATCGGAAACGAGGGAAAGGGCCTGACCGATCAGGCAGCGGAGGCAGCAGACTGTCTGATCCGCATTCCCATGTGCGGAAAAGTAGAATCACTGAATGCTGCCATGGCATCAGGAATCCTGATGTACGAAGCTGCAAGACAGAGAAGAGAATAAGAGAGGAGGGGTTTTATGACACCTTTGGCCTGGCTTGGAATACTGGCAATTTTACTGGTAATTGAAGCAATCACGGTAGGACTTACCACTGTCTGGTTTGCAGGCGGTGCTCTTGTGGCGTGCATTGCCTCGTGGCTTGGTGGGGGAATTGTTGTACAGCTCCTTTTATTTTTCGGAGTTTCCGTGGTGCTTCTGATCTTTACCAGACCTCTGGCGGTCCGCTACATGAACAAGGGCGTGGAAAAGACCAATGCAGAGAGCCTTCTGGGAAAAAGAGCCGTAGTGATACAGCCGGTCAACAACCTGGCCCAGACCGGGCAGGTGAGGATCAATGACATCGAGTGGACTGCACGGACCGCAGATGACGGGGAAGAAATTCCAACAGGTGCAGTGGTTGAGATCGAAGAGATCCGCGGAGTGAAGCTGATCGTAAAAGAAATTAGCAAGGAGGGCTAAATTATGGGTGGAGTTGTTGTTTTGCTTGTAGTCATCGTTCTTGTGCTGTGGGTACTTGCATCCTGTATCCGCATTGTACCGCAGGCCTATGCAGTGGTACTGGAACGTCTTGGCGCTTACAAGGCTACCTGGAGTACAGGAATCCATTTCAAGGTTCCGTTCATTGAGCGTGTTGCAAGAAGAGTAAACCTGAAAGAACAGGTTGTGGATTTTCCACCGCAGCCGGTAATTACCAAAGATAATGTAACCATGCAGATCGATACGGTTGTATTTTTCCAGATCACAGATCCGAAGCTTTACGCATATGGCGTTGAGAATCCGATCATGGCGATCGAGAATCTTTCTGCTACAACACTTCGTAACATCATCGGTGATATGGAGCTGGATGAGACACTGACATCCCGAGAGGTTATCAATACCAAGATGCGTGCTTCCCTTGATGTGGCTACAGATCCATGGGGAATCAAGGTTAACCGTGTGGAGCTTAAGAACATCATTCCTCCGGCAGCCATCCAGGATGCCATGGAGAAACAGATGAAGGCTGAGCGTGAGAGACGAGAAGCCATTCTGAAAGCAGAAGGAGAGAAACGTTCCACCATCCTTGTTGCTGAGGGTAAAAAACAGTCCGCTATCCTGGATGCTGAGGCTGAGAAGCAGGCGGCGATCCTTCATGCGGAGGCTCAGAAGGAGCGTATGATCAAAGAGGCAGAAGGACAGGCACAGGCAGTCCTTAAAGTACAGCAGGCAACTGCAGAAGGACTTCGTATGATCAAGGAAGCAGGAGCAGATGAATCTGTTCTTACTCTGAAGAGCCTGGAGGCTCTTACAAAGGTTGCTGACGGCAAGGCAACGAAGATCATCATTCCGTCCGAGATACAGGGCATCGCAGGGCTGGCAACATCCCTGAAGGAAATCATGACAGATAAACCGGCAGAGCAGAAATAAATCTGCAGCCATGAGGAGGACATATTATGAATCTTAAAGGAAGAAATTTCCTGACACTGAAAGACTTTACACCGGAAGAGATCACTTACATGATCGACCTTGCAGCAGATCTGAAGGCAAAGAAAAAAGCAGGAGAGCTTCATGAGTATTACAGAGGTAAGAATATTGCCCTGATCTTTGAAAAAACAAGCACAAGAACACGCTGTTCCTTCGAAGTGGCAGCTCATGATCTGGGAATGGGTTCTACCTATCTGGATCCCACAGGATCCCAGATCGGAAAGAAGGAGAGCATCGCAGATACTGCAAGAGTTCTCGGAAGAATGTATGAGGGAATCGAGTACCGTGGCTTCGGTCAGGATATTGTTGAGGAGCTTGCGAAGCATGCAGGTGTACCGGTATGGAATGGCCTGACAAACGAGTATCATCCGACACAGATGCTTGCAGATATGCTGACAGTACGTGAACATTTCGGCAAACTGAAAGGCCTGAAGCTTGTATACATGGGCGATGCCCGTTACAACATGGGTAACTCCCTGATGGTTGTATGCTCCAAGCTTGGTCTTGATTTCGTAGCCTGCACCAATAAGAAATATTTCCCGAATGATGAGCTTGTAGCACAGTGTCAGCAGTGGGCAGAAGAGGCAGGTTCCACCATCACTCTCACAGAGGATGTGGAGGCAGGAACAAAAGATGCGGACATCATCTACACAGATGTATGGGTATCCATGGGCGAGCCTGACGAAGTATGGACAGAGCGTATCCACGACCTGACACCATACAAGGTTACCAGACATGTAATGGAGAACGCCGGTGAAAAGGCAATCTTCCTTCACTGTCTGCCGGCATTCCATGATCTTAAGACAAAGATCGGAAAAGAGATGGGCGAGCGTTTCAACCTTACAGATATGGAGGTTACAGACGAAGTATTCGAGTCTCCGCAGTCCAAGGTATTCGACGAAGCTGAGAACCGTATGCACACCATTAAGGCTGTGATCGTTGCAACATTAGGAGAGCCGGAGAAATAATGTCAGATTTATTTAATGAAGAAATAATTTCACAGGCAACACATACAAAATGGGCGGGCAAAACCGTCCATTTTGCAAGAGAAACAGATTCCACCAACCTCTGGGGAAAACGTGCCTGGAGGGAAGAAGGCGCAGGACACGGAGAGTTGTTTGTGGCAGAATATCAGTCCGCAGGACGCGGACGTTTTACAAGACGATGGAGTGCGCCGCCGGACAGTGCCATTACTATGAGTATCCTTATCTGCCCGGAATTTTCTCCGCAGAAGGCGCCGATGCTGACACTTGTTATGGGACTTTCAGTTGCACAGGCAGTAGCAGAGCTCGGTCTTGAGGTAGGGATCAAATGGCCTAACGATGTAGTTGTTTCCCGCAAAAAGATCTGCGGTATCTTAACCGAAATGACCATGAAGCAGGATAAGATCGGCTGTGCAGTTATCGGAGTCGGGATTAACGTAAACATGGAAAGCTTTCCGGAAGAAACGGCAGATAAGGCTACCTCTCTGTATCTGGAAAGCGGACATCCCTTTGACCGGGCACAGGTAGTCGGACTTGTGATGAAGCATTTTGAGGAAAATTATGAGAGATTTGTACAGACAGAGGATCTCAGCGGCCTGAAACCGGATTATGAGAAAATGCTGGCCAATCTGAACCAGCCGGTACGTGTACTGGATCAGAATGATCCATATGAGGGGATCGCAAGAGGGATCAATGCCGGCGGAGAGCTTCTGGTAGAGCGTGCAGACGGTACAGTCGAGGAAGTAAATTCCGGAGAGGTTTCTGTACGTGGTTTATACAGCTATGTGTAAAATATGCAGCACAGATCGGATAAAATTTCCGGCAGCGATTTTCCGTTGATGTTTTATTGCAGTAGTGGAAAAAACAAGAATCTCCCTGCTTTAGCTGTGGGGAGTGTCAAGTTATAAATAAAGGAGATTTTATGTATCAGGATAACATTGTGCTCTGCGGAGCAAGCTCTTATGAGCAGAAATATTATTTTAACCAGGATTTTGCGTCTCTTCCTGAGACGGTAAAGCAGGAGTTGCAGATCATGTGTGTGCTTTTCACAGAGGATGTAGGCGGGATCCTGACACTGGAATTTGATGAGGACGGCAGTCTGCAGTTTAAGACTGAGGCCCTGGAGGCAGATGCCCGTTTTGACGAGATCGGAAGTGCCTTGAAGATCAAGGAACTCCAGCGGGACAAAAGAGAGCTTCTGGAATCTCTGGAAATGTATTACAAGGTATTTTTCCTGGGAGATATCCCGGATGAGGAACTGCAGAAAAAAGCAGATGCCGTTGAGGAATGATCCATGAAGATGCAGTGGAAGATTGGAAATGTGGAGATACCGAACCCCTTTGTGCTTGCACCGATGGCAGGGGTTACGGATCTGGCATTTCGAAGACTTTGCAAGGAGCAGGGTGCAGGCCTGATCTGTATGGAGATGGTCAGTGCCAAGGCGATCTCTTTTCATAATAAGAATACAGAGGCGCTGATGGAGATCGATCCCGGGGAGCATCCGGTATCTATGCAGCTTTTCGGCAGCGAGCCGGACCTTATGGCAGAGGTGGCAAAAAGCATTGAGGAGCGTCCCTTTGACATTCTCGATATCAATATGGGATGTCCGGTTCCCAAGGTGGTAAATAATGGCGAGGGCTCAGCTCTTCTGAAGGATCCTCAGCTGATCGAAGAGATCGTCCGCAGTGTTTCCGGAGCAGTTTCCAAGCCGGTAACGGTGAAGGTCCGCATTGGCTTTGATGAAAATACGCTGGTGGATGTGGTGGAGATCGCAAAACGGGTGGAGGATGCCGGTGCAGCAGCCATCGCAGTTCATGGAAGGACCAGACAGCAGTATTATTCCGGTCAGGCGGACTGGGATGCTATCCGCAGGGTGAAGGAAGCGGTGACTATTCCGGTGATAGGAAACGGAGATATCGTTTCACCGGAAACTGCAGAAGCCATGTTTAAAGAGACTGGCTGCGATGCGGTGATGATCGGCCGTGCAGTACGTGGGAACCCGTGGATCTTCCGGGAGCTGAACCACTATTTCCACACCGGGGAAAAGCTTTCCAGACCAACCGCAGAGGAAGTCTGCGAGATGATCCTGCGCCATGCCGAAGATCAGATCGCGATCAAGGGTGAGTATATCGGGATCCGTGAAATGCGGAAGCATGTAGCCTGGTATACAGCCGGTATGCGGCACAGTGCGGGAATCCGGAGAGAATCTAATAATATTTCAAGCTATGAAGAGCTGAAAAAGCTTACAGATATGGTACTGGAGCGATAAAAGAGAAAAGTATGCCGGAGAAAACGAAACGTTCTATTGACAAGGAACGGGGCGCGTGCTACAGTCAGTTAGCGGGAATCCGCAGAAAGTTTTTTTGTTTTACAGGAGAAAGATAATGGCAGATAAAATAGCAGTTTTAATTCCTTGCTACAACGAAAGCAAGACGGTAGCAAAGGTTATCCGCGATATGAAAAAAGCACTTCCGGAAGCTGTGATCTACGTATATGATAATAACTCTACAGATGGAACAGACGAGATCGCCAGAAAAGAAGGGGCAGTTGTCCGTTATGAGTATCAGCAGGGAAAAGGAAACGTGATCCGCAGTATGTTTCGGGATATCGATGCGCAGTGTTATCTTATGGTAGATGGCGACGATACTTATCCGGCAGAGTTTGCAGCTGAAATGTGCAGCAAGGTTCTGGAGAAAGGCACAGACATGGTAGTTGGTGACCGCCTTTCTTCTACATATTTTACAGAGAACAAGAGACCTTTCCACAACTTTGGAAACAGCATCGTAAGAGGTTCCATTAACCGTCTTTTTAAAAGCAACATCAAGGATATCATGACAGGTTACCGTGCCATGAGTTACCGCTTTGTAAAAACATTCCCGGTACTTTCCAGGAATTTTGAGATCGAGACAGAGATGACGATCCACGCCATCGATAAGAACATGCAGGTTGAGAATGTAGTCATTGAATATCGTGACAGGCCGGAGGGAAGTGAGTCCAAGCTGAATACTTATGCAGATGGATTTAAGGTCCTGAAGACTATTGTGAAAATGTTCAAAAATTACAAGCCGCTGGAGTTCTTCTCCCTTATCGCAGCAGTGCTGTTTGTGGTGGGAATGGTATTCTTTATTCCGGTGCTGGTACATTTTCTGGAGGTTGGGACAGTGGAAAAGATCCCGACACTGATCGTCAGCGGGTTTGTGATCCTGACAGCTATCATCTGCTGGTTTTCCGGGATCATCCTTTCTACACTGGTCAATCAGCATAAACAGGATTTTGAGTATCAGACACAGATGGTGACTAATCGTTATAAAGATCTTTTTCCGGAGAAGAAATAAGGAATCAGACCGGGCAGGATAATATAGAAAAGCCGTGTTGAAATCTGAGATTTCGCGTGGCTTTTTTTGCATATTTCAGGGCCCCTTTTTCGACGTGGAATGCTTGACAATACTGGGGCTTTTCGGTATAATACAGGAATTGTGAATATCCTGAGATTTTTACGCCCTTTTTTAGAAAAAAGAGCTCTTGGGAATGGTAGCAACAGAAATATCCGAAGCTGTATTTTTTTCAGAAAAAACAGCACGGTTTTGAAAGGAAGTAAGGCAAAATGGAAGAAGCAAAGAAGAACTTACTCACATACGCAGGACTTAGAAAACTGGAAGACGAGCTGCACGATCTGAAAGTTGTTAAGAGAAAAGAAGTAGCAGGAAAGATCAAAGAGGCCAGAGAGCAGGGAGACCTTTCTGAGAACGCAGAGTACGATGCAGCAAAGGATGAGCAGAGAGATATCGAGGCACGTATCGAGGAGATCGAGAAGATCCTCAAGAACGCTGAGGTTGTAGTAGAGGACGAAGTCGATCTTGACAGAATCAGCGTAGGCTGCAAGGTTAAGGTTCATGATTATGAATTTGAGGAAGATATGGAACTGAAGATCGTAGGTTCCACAGAGGCTAACAGCCTTGAGGGAAAGATCTCCAATGAGTCTCCGGTAGGTAAAGCACTGATCGGTGCACACACCAACGATATCGTTGAGGTTGAGATGCCGTCCGGAATCATGAAATATAAGGTTCTTGAGATCCAGAGAAACGTATAAAGCAGACAACGGAGCGGATCGCACAGATCCGCTTGAACGACAGATAGATTAAGGAGGCCAACAAGTGGCAGAGCAGAAGAAGCAGGATGTAAACCAGCTGCTTAAGGTACGTCGTGACAAACTGGCAGACCTTCAGGCAAATGGCAGGGACCCGTTTCAGATCACAAAATTTGATCAGACACATCATTCCCTTGAGGTAAAGAATCTCTATGAAGCACATGAGGCAGAGCTTCTCAAAGATCGCAAGGAGCTTGATGTAACAGGTCTTGATGAAGAGCAGGCAAAAGAGGCTCAGAAGAAGGATTATGAAGAAAGAAGAAGCATCATGGACGCAAGCCCGATCCATGTATCAATCGCAGGACGTATGATGTTCAAGCGTGTAATGGGAAAAGCTTCTTTCTGCAATATCCAGGATTTACAGGGTAACATTCAGGTTTATGTGGCAAGAGATGCCATTGGAACCGATTCCTATGCAGATTTCAAGAAATCTGATATCGGTGATATTTTTGGTCTGGAGGGATTTGCTTTCAGAACAAGAACAGGTGAGATCTCCATTCATGCAGAGAAGATGACTCTTCTTTCCAAGAGCTTACAGATCCTTCCTGAGAAATTCCACGGACTGACAGATACAGATACCCGTTATCGTCAGAGATATGTGGATCTTATCATGAACCAGGACAGCAAGAATGTATTCATCAAACGCTCCCAGATCCTTAAGGAGATCCGTAACTTTCTTGCAGGGCGTGACTTCATGGAAGTTGAGACACCAATGCTGGTTTCCAACGCAGGCGGTGCAGCTGCAAGACCATTTGAGACACATTATAACGCACTGAACGAAGACGTTAAGCTTCGTATTTCCCTGGAGCTTTATCTTAAGAGACTGATCGTAGGCGGACTTGAGAGAGTTTACGAGATCGGCCGTGTATTCCGTAACGAGGGTGTTGATACCCGTCACAATCCGGAGTTCACTCTGATGGAGCTTTATCAGGCATATACTGATTATGAGGGAATGATGGAGCTGACAGAGTCCATGTTCCGTTACCTTGCAGAGAAGGTCTGCGGTTCCACAAAGATTTCCTACAATGGTATCGAGATCGATCTTGGAAAGCCTTTCGCACGTCTGACCATGAACGATGCCATCAAGAAATATGCAGGAATCGACTTTGACGAAGTAGCAGATGATGAGGCAGCCAAGAAGCTTGCTGACGAGCATCATATCGAGTATGAGGATCGCCATAAGAAGGGTGATATCATCAACCTCTTCTTCGAGGAGTACTGTGAGAAAGAGCTGATCCAGCCGACATTTATCATGGATCATCCGATCGAGATCTCTCCGCTGACCAAGAAGAAACCTTCCGATCCGAACAAGGTAGAGCGTTTCGAGCTCTTTATCAATACATGGGAAATGTGTAACGCATATTCCGAGCTCAACGACCCGATCGACCAGAGAGAGCGTTTCAAAGCACAGGATGCTCTTGCAGACGCAGGTGATGAGGAAGCCAACCACACAGATGAAGACTTCCTGAACGCACTGGAGATCGGTATGCCGCCGACAGGTGGTATCGGATACGGAATCGACCGTCTGGTTATGCTCCTGACAGACAGCCAGGCTATTCGTGACGTACTTCTGTTCCCGACAATGAAGAGCTTGGATAAATAAACCTAGTGTTTATGCGGGGTTGAGGCATTTGAGTACGTCAAAGGACGCATTAAAAGACGTATTTTGGCATAGTCATTTACATCAGTATGAAAGAGTACACAATCTGAAAAGAAAAAGATTCAATCAAATATGAACTACTAAGAGGACATTTTCTAAAGAAATTTAGAAGATGTCCTCTTTTTTGCGTTATGGAGAAAATACGTCATTTGTTATGAAGTCAAAGTGAAAGGAGCACAGCAATGAATGAATCAAAGAAGAAAGATAGATATGAGGATGCAAAAAAGTTTGTAAGATATTCAGATGGTGCAAAGATGTACAGTATGGGAATGACAAAATTTCAAGAAGTGGCTAAGGATGCCAAGGCTTGTTATAAAATTGGTCAGCTTGTACTTGTTAATACAGAAATATTGGATAAGTATCTTGAAACTTTTCATATTACAGATTCTGAGTTTTATAAGTAGGTGATGTTATGGTAAATACATTGAGTGGTTCAGTTTGTGCCTATAGAAAAGAAACTGTAAAACCAAGATTTATTCGTATTGATGAAGTAATGGCTTTATTAGATGTAACACGAGATGAGGCAATGGATATAGCATTAGCTGCTGGAGCAAGATATCAGCTTGCAAAGATTATATTAGTACATAAGGAAAGGTTGATGAAATTTATGAAACATTTTGCAAGAGTGCCTAGTTCAAACAAAATCGTAGAAAAGAAGTTTGTAAGAATTGGGGAAGCTTCAATGACATATAGCATAGGACATCATAGATTTATCGAAATGGCTAGAGCAGCTGGAGCTGTATATAAGATAGGCGAAGCAAAAGGAAATACTATTCTGATTAATCTGGAGGTGTTTGATGAATATATGGAGCAATTCAGAGAACCGCCAACAGAAATGAAACATCCATTGCCAAATGTGAAAGGAGACTGATGAATGAGTTACTCATATAAGTGCTATTCAGATACAAAGGATTTTATGAAAAAATTTGTCAATGCAGAGGAAGGAGCGATTATTTATGGGATAAGTAAATCGAGAATCATAGTAATTGCGAGAGAGGCAGGAGCAGTCTATAAAGTCGGTAATTCAGCATTAATCAATACGGAATTATTTGAAAAATATCTTGAACGATTCAGAGAGCCGGCAAGAGAACTGCCTAAGCATACATGGAACAAATTAAAGGAAATGACAAATACACCAAAAACTGGTGAAAATTCGTAAAAATACACCAGTGGTGTCACTTCCGTAAAATTAAAGTGCATTGTAGAATATCAATTGTCCAAGAGAGATTGGACATAACAATTGAATAATCAGTTACAGATTTGCAAAGTAGTTTGCACTGCAGAGTATCTGTAGGTAGTAAATTTACGGGGCATGTACCTGGAAGATGAAAGTCACAGCTATCATATTAGTAGCCTGATGGATCGAAAGATGAAGGGTGAGAAGTTGGATGGAAATCTGGAAAAAGGATTCGGCATGTTGCGTAAGGATAATCAACCACAGAGGGCGAGAAGTTTGTCCTTATCCTCAAAAGGCTAAAAGAGGAGATAGTGCTTCTGATAATTCAGAAGGGCGTCGTGAAACACATTTTGTGGCTCGTCTGTAACTCCCGGAGGTGAGAACACCTCTTTGTACACGGGGCGATATAGGAGTCTAGAAGACTGGCGTGTACCTACATGCTTAGCATTAAGCATAGCCATGTAGACTATATCACTTCCAAATTCAAATTTTGTCTATATGGCAACTAATTTGAAGGAGGATAAAGTGATGATGGGATTTAGCATAGCATTTATAATTATTGTTCTTATCGTATTGTATTCATTAGCGAGGACGGCAGGTGAGTCGGACCGGATATTGGAAAATATAAGAGAGCAATCACTCCTTGGAAGGGAGGAGAGCTCTGGTGGGAACAGTTGAAAAAAGAGATAATGCAAAACCAGAATACATACAGTGCGTAAAGGAAGTATTTCGTTCACTCGAAAAAGTGATTGAGCAGCATCCGGAATATGTTGAAGACGATTTATTAACACGAATGGCTGAACCTGACAGACTTATTACTTTCAGAGTCGCTTGGGTTGATGATGCGGGAAAAACTCAAATCAACAGAGGTTACCGTGTACAATTCAATTCAAGTATCGGCCCATACAAAGGCGGATTACGCTTTCACCCGAGTGTAAACAGTTCAATTATGTACTTTCTCGGCTTTGAGCAAACATTTAAAAACTCACTCACCGGTTTACCTATGGGCGGTGCAAAAGGCGGCTCAGACTTTGACCCAAGAGGAAAAAGCAAGGGCGAGATTATGAGATTTTGCCAAGCGTTTATGACTGAACTTTACCGTCACATTGGTCCTAATGTCGATGTACCGGCCGGGGATATAGGCGTAGGAGCAAGGGAAATAGGCTTTTTATTCGGCCAATACAAAAGAATATCAGACGCATTTGAAAACGGCGTTATAACGGGCAAGGGCTTATCTTACGGCGGTTCACTTATCAGACCCGAAGCAACAGGCTACGGAGCAGTATATTACCTTTGCGAAGTTCTTAAACACGAAGAAGATAAATTAAAAGGAAAAACAGTTGCTGTATCAGGTTTTGGCAATGTGGCTTGGGGTGCTTGCAAAAAGCTTGCCGAACTCGGTGCTATTCCTGTTACAATTTCAGGCCCTGACGGATATATTTACGATAAAGACGGAATTATTACAGAAGAAAAAATCAATTATCTTCTTGAAATGCGTGCATCAGGCAGAGACAGATGCGAGGATTACGCTGACAAATTCGGTGTTCCGTTTTATAAAGGTGAAAAGCCGTGGGGTATAAAAGTTGATATTGCCATGCCTTGCGCTACACAAAACGAAATCGGAATAAAAGAAGCAAAACAGATAATTGCAAATGGTACAAAATACTATATTGAAGTTGCCAATATGCCAACAACAGAGGAAGCATTAAACTTCCTTATAGATAGAAATGATGTAATTGTAGCTCCGTCTAAAGCTGTTAATGCAGGTGGTGTATGTGTATCAGGCCTTGAAATGAGCCAAAATAGCCAAAGGCTTTCCTGGACTGCCGAAGAAGTTGACGAAAAACTTCACAATGCTATGATTAACATTCACAAACATTCTGTTGAAGCAGCAGAAAAATACGGACTAGGTTACGACCTGGTTGCAGGGGCAAATATTGCCGGATTTGAAAAAGTTGCAGAAGCAATGATGGCACAAGGTATTTATTGATATAAAAAGCATAAAAAACGGTGTGTAGAAAATATTTTCTACACACCGTTTTGTTTTTATCAGTCTGCCTTGCAAGCGTCAAGGGCTTTTGTAATAGCTTCTTTATCCATATTTTGACCTATGAATACAATCTTGTTTACCCTATCTCCATATTCATCATCCCATGCATTTGCAATATCAGGATTCATTGCAAGAATTTGCTCTTGTTGATGCTTTGGCATACACGCAATCCATTTGCCATCATCGGTGGCTGTTTTTTGCTTACCGCTCTGTTCAAAAATATATGCTGTTTGTGGGTCATTCTTAATCCAAAAC
>SKFA01000166.1_pt1 | contig 55142 bp, 50 predicted proteins | sample 4820291 | NCBI WGS metagenome assembly SKFA01 (sample SAMN11008795, study PRJNA524170) | human gut metagenome | isolation source: fecal sample from pouch patient p30 | place: Israel: Tel-Aviv | reverse complement strand
CACCCAACGATAAATCGTCGTATGAGAAACGTTAATGCCACGATCATATAAGATTTCTTGAACTTCACGATAGCTAAGGTTATAACGAAGATAGTAGCCCACGGCTACAATAATCACATCCTGCTGAAATTGCTTTCCTTTAAAATGATTCATCGTCATTCCTCCTGCTATCTTTTTCTATTATTCTACCTTATTTGATAGTAGATTTAAAACTTTGCAACAGAACCTTCCAAATCAAGATCTGCATTTCGTTCAATGCCTAATACCGCCAACGTCTTCCTGCCTGCAGCAATCGGCAAATAGAATCCTTTAGCTCCATTTAGTGTGTCAGTACCATTCCCAGCTTCTTTTTGGTTCTTTGCTGCCCAAAAGGCTACAGCTGCTTCGTCTTCATTATTTAATATTGATTTTTTTTCGTTGATACAATGAACACTCTCTGTCTTCACTTGACGATCAAAAATAATCACTTCTCGTTCCAATAATCTTGATAAATAAGTGGCAGAAATATCAAGAATTTGTTTTCGACTTTCCACTAAAACATATCGTTTGTTCAATTCGTACAAAATTTCCATTTGGTGCTCTTTTTTCATAGAAGTATCTGCTTGTTTCTTTAATCGAATCATTAAATTACTGCTCATCAGGGCAACAACTAGCATGAGCAATAAAGTAAAAGGATATCCCTGTTTATATACTGTCAGAGAATATAATGGTTCGACAAAAAACCAGTTAAAAGACAAAACACTTAAAATAGAGGATAATGAGCTCCAAAAATAACCGGATGTCGTTCGAGCGACTAATAATACGAATGAAATATAAATAAGCATCAGATTTTGATCGCCAACGTGGATATATTGCATCAATTCCGTCACGACCGTCGCTAGAAAAACACCACCAATTGCAATCACTAAATCTTTTCCGCCACCCTCAATGACTTTACGAGTCTTAAAAAATAAAGACCGCTTTTCTTCATTGAAAGGAATTAAATGAAGTTCCGTATCTTTCAATCGTTTTAACAAGCGATCATCAAACGCTTCAATAAAGATTTTTTCATACCACGGCTGCCTTAGATTTTTCCCCATAATAATATCAGTAACACCCGTCATTTTTGCGAACTCGACAATCGTCTCAAAACTATCATCCTCTTCAATACTAATAACCTCCGCACCTAATTTATCGGCTAAAGGAATGTTCGTTGGTGTATTTTCTTGCGTACGAACTTGAATCACTGTCCAATCGGCAACTAGACCTTGCGCTAAACGTGCTGTCCAGCGAATACATTTTTCGGTCATTTTTGGAAAGGCATCGTTCACCACCGTCAATAATTTACTTTGTATCCCAATTGTCTTTCCACTAATTCGATTAATATGATCCGACGCTCGCTGAATTGCTAATCCACGTAATTGGTCCAATTTTTGTGGAATAAAAAAATTTTTCAAGGCACGTTTCGCGTTTTCATTCGCATATATTTTTCCTTGTTCAAGTCGTTCGATCAGCTCATCGGGCTCCACATCAATCACTCTTATTGTCGCTTGCCGTAGAAAAGTGTCCGGCACCGTTTCCTTGACCTCAATTCCGGTAACTTCTTCAACGATATCATTCAAACTTTCGATATGTTGAACATTGACCGTAGTAAAAACATCGATTCCTGCATTCAACAGTTCATCAATATCCTGGTATCGTTTACGATTTCGAGAACCTTCCGCATTGGAATGAGCCAGTTCATCAATCAACACGATTTCGGGCTTCTGTTGAATGATTTGATCAATATCCGGCTCTGTTAAAACCATTTGTTTATAAAAAATATTCTTAGGAGGAATTTGCGGTAATCCTTCTAATAATCGATTGGTATCTGGACGATCATGAGGTTCGATATAGCCGACAACAACATGTTTTCCCATCATCAATAATTCATGAGCCTCTGTCAACATACCGTAGGTTTTCCCAACACCAGCCGCAAATCCAAAAAATATCCGCAATCGACCTCGGCGTCCATCGCCAGATTGCATTTCTTCTGTTGTCTGCATCAACAGTTCTCCTCTCTTTGTATGCACAACAATTCCCTAACCATTTTTGGTTAGAGAATTGTTCTATATTATATTCCTAGTTTATCTAATGCTAGGTTTAACTGCAAAACATTGACATAAAATCGGTCTGAAAACCAATCTTTTTGGCTATGTTTATCGATGAGTTTACGAATTGATTGTTGAGACAAGCCACGTTCTTTAGAAATTCGGGCAAGTTGAAAATGAGCTGCTGCCAAACTAATATCCGGATCCACACCACTAGCAGATGCTGTCACGAGATCATTCGGAACTTTTTTCTCTGCTGGATTTTTTTCCAATTCTGCAACGGTGCGCTTCTCAACTAATTGCTTTTGCTCCGCCGAAACAGGTGATAGCTGACTAACTTCCTCACTACGTCCTGAAAAATATTTTGCCTGTTCAAAAGTTTGCCCAATCAACTTTGAACCAACAACTTGATTATTCACTGAAACCTTACTGCCGTTAGCCTGATCTGAAAAGAACAATTGACCAATGCCAGTAACTGCAACGGTATATAGCCCACCAAAAACGATCAGGCTAAAAATCAAAAAACGCAAACTGCCTAGAATACTTTTTTTCATTGTTTCTACTCCTTTATAAAATGATCAGCGAGAGAATCAGATCTATAATCTTGATAAAAATAAATGGTGCAATAATTCCCCCAAGTCCATAAATCAGCAGATTATGACTCAAAATTTGACTGGCCGGTTTTTCTTGATACCTCACACCTTTTAATGCTAGTGGAATCAAGGCCACGATAACGACTGCATTATAAATGACAGCGGATAGAATCGCAGTCAGTGGACTACCTAATCCCATAATATTCAATCGATCCAGTTGCGGATAAATACTGTAAAATAGTACTGGAATCACCGCAAAATACTTAGCGATATCATTTGCGATACTAAACGTAGTTAACGCGCCGCGAGTCATCAACAATTGTTTCCCAATCTGTACGACTTGCAGCAATTTTGTTGGACTGGAATCCAAATCAATCATGTTCCCCGCTTCCTTCGCGGCTTGTGTTCCTGTATTCATCGCCATCGCAACGTCGGCTTGCGCTAATGCTGGTGCATCGTTTGTCCCATCACCAGTCATTGCAACTAAGTGACCCTTTTCTTGATACTCGCGAATCAGATTCATTTTATTTTCTGGGGTAGCTTCTGCCAAGAAATCATCTACTCCAGCTTCCGCTGCTATCGCTGCCGCTGTTAAGGGGTTATCCCCAGTGATCATGATGGTCTTGATACCCATCTTACGCATATCAGCAAATTTTTCCTTTACACCATTCTTAACGATGTCTTTCAAATAGACGACACCCATCACACGATTATTTTTTACAACTACTAGAGGTGTTCCACCTGCTCGAGCGATTTTATCAACAATCTTGTCACATTCAGATGGATAGTCCTCTCCTTTAGATTGTACATATTTTTTCATGGTGTCTGCGGCACCTTTGCGAATCACGTCACCGCGATAATCAATTCCGCTCATGCGTGTTTTGGCACTGAAATCGATAAATTTAACCTCTGATTGCTGGAATTCTCTTTCCCGCAAGTTGAAACGTTCTTTTGCTAAAATCACGATACTTCGACCTTCTGCTGTCTCATCAGCTAAAGAAGATAATTGCGCCGCATCCGCTAACTGTTCTTCACTAACACCATGGACTGGCAAAAAATCGCTTGCTCGTCGATTTCCCAATGTTATGGTTCCTGTTTTGTCGAGTAAAAGAACATCCACGTCACCAGCTGCTTCGATCGCACGACCACTCATGGCAATGACGTTTTCCTTCGTCAAGCGGCTCATACCTGCAATCCCGATCGAAGAGATTAAGGCCCCAATCGTCGTTGGCGCCAGACAGATTAGTAAAGCAATCACAATAACCAGTGATAAAGCTTCTCCTTTACCAGATAACTGACTGCTGAAATCAGTAAATGGGACTAAAGTAATTGATACAGTTAAGAAAATAATGGTCAAAGTAATCAAGAAAATCTGCAAACCAATCTCATTCGGAGTCTTTTTTCGTTGAGTTCCCTCTACCATGGCAATCATTTTATCTAAGAAGGATTGACCGTTTTCCGAGGTAACACGAATCACTAAATAATCGGAAACGACGGTTGTTCCGCCAGTAACCGCACTGCGATCCCCACCAGATTCACGAATTACTGGCGCTGATTCGCCAGTAATGGCACTTTCATCTACTGATGCAGCCCCCTCGATTACATCACCATCAGCTGGGATTTGCTCTCCTGCACGTACATAGACCAAATCGTTTCGCTTTAAATCAGAAGACTGTAATTCAATGAAATTCTCTTCTTTGATATCTTCTAAACTGTTAATTTTATAAGTCATGACTTCCTTTTTTGCTTGTTTCAAACTATCGGCCTGTGCTTTTCCTCGTCCTTCTGCAACAGCTTCAGCAAAATTCGCAAAAAGCAAAGTCAACCAAAGAAAAATGGTTATTGAAATGTTAAACCATAACGGTATACCCATTGGGTAGAAGCATAATATTGTAGTGATGAGCGCACCTAAATAAACGACAAACATCACGGGATTTTTAACTTGTTGGCGTGGATCCAATTTTTTAAAGGATTGTCCCACTGCCCATTGATAGATTTTTTTCATTTTTACTCACTCCATCTATTTCATCGTAAAGAATTCCGCAATCGGACCTAGTGCCAATGATGGTAAGAAACTTAAAGCTCCAATTACCAAAATAACAATAATCAACATAGAAACAAATGTTGGACTAACCGTGGATAATGTTCCTGAACTTAAAGCTGCTTTCTTTTTACTTCCCATATTTTCCGCTAAAAGTAAGATGGCGATGATCGGCAAGTATCTTGAAACAGCCATCATTAAACTAGCTAAAAGGTTTAAGAATGTCGTATTAGCTAGCAACCCACCAAAAGCACTTCCGTTGTTGTTGGCTAATGAAGTTGCCCCATAAAGCAATTCAGTGAAAGCATGGGGACCCTGGTTCGTTAACCAAGACATTACCTCTGGATGTAGGACTAGAGCCATTGCCCCGAAAAGCGTCAACATCAATGGTGTTAAGATAACTAGGCTAGCCATTTTGATATCAAAAGCTTCGATTTTTTTACCTAAATATTCAGGTGTCCGCCCAACTAAAAGACCTGCTATAAAAACTGCTAGCAATAGAAATGCCAACATTCCATACAGTCCGCTCCCAACACCACCAAAAATTATCTCGCCAAGCTGCATTAAGAACATTGGAATGGCGCCACCAAGCGGTGTAAAACTATCCAACACCGCGTTCACCGAACCATTCGAAGCGGCGGTCGTACCGACGGACCATAAGCTAGACCAGCCAATACCGAAGCGAATTTCTTTTCCTTCCAAATTGGTCGATCCAAGAACATGCGTAAATTCAGGCCCGTAATACTCGCTAAAAGCAACGCCGACGAAAGCTAATAGTAAGAAAAAAAAGGATACTATCATTATCGTTCGTCCTTGTCTCCAATCCTTGACCCAAAAGCCAAAAGCAAAGATCAATGCCGCTGGGAGCAACAAGATCGCAATATTCTCTAAAAAGTTTGAGAATAGTGTTGGGTTTTCGAATGGGTATGCTGAGTTAGCACCAAAGAAACCACCGCCATTTGTACCAAGTTGTTTGATTGCCACCTGACTAGCTACCGGACCTAAATGCAACCAAAGACTTTTCCCTTCCAAACCTTGATAAGCGACTCCGGATTGGAAAGACTGAACGGTTCCTTGTGAAATTAATAAAACAGCAAGAATGATTGATATCGGTAACAGAATGTAAACTAAACTACGAGTTAAATCTTGCCAAAAATTTCCTAAAGCTTTCTTTTTGACTTGTGAAAGTCCTCGAAGCAATGCTACCAAAACAGAAAGTCCCACACCTGCTGAAACAAAATTTTGAGCTGTCAAACCAAACATTTGCGATGTATTTGATAAAGTCGTTTCACCTACATATGCTTGCCAGTTGGTATTCGTAACATAACTGACGGCCGTATTTATCGCTAACGGCAGCGTTAGATTTTTTACTGAGGAACCTCCCGGTAAAAAGTGCTGTGTCATTAAAATAGCAATCAAAAGTACGATTGAGAAGAAACTTAACAGCAGCACATTCAGTGCATAACGTTTCGCTGACATTTCTTTTTTGCTGATAGGTCCAATCGCTTTATAAAATAAACGTTCTACTGGCTGTAAGAAGGATACTCCTTTAGGGATTTCCCCCTGCATGATTTCTTTAATGTACCAGCCTAACGGCACTGCCAATAACAATAATATGAATAGGAAAAATAATCCTTGATAAATCAAGCTATTCATAATTCTTCCCCCTTAAATAAAAACCAGAAAAGATAGATCATTAATAAGAGTCCAATAATTCCTAAAATAATCGTCATTTCACTTCACTCCTTTTCAAAACAACCAGTTAAATAAACTAACTAATTTTCTTTACTCTGTAAGCATAAAAAAAAAGACCTAAAGATAGTGTGAAACTTAAGTTTATTTCTTTATACTATCTTTATATCGTCTTTTCTTTAAAAGCAGTTACAGTGAAATCGGATCTGTATAGAGTTTTGTGTAAGTTTTTTTCTTAAGCATAATAAATGACTCTACATTCAAAAAGGCACTTAGTACGTGCCCCTAATTACCATAGAGATAGTCGCGTTGATGTTCTTCAATCAAATGTGTTCAAACACAAAATGTATTTTTTCAATTTCCTTACAACCTTTCTTACTTAAAAATAATCATACCAATAAATGTATAATCTTTTTGTGGCGCATTATTCACTGAAAAATATGTAACTGTTACTTATTTTTATTCGCCAACGTAGTCAGGGTAGAAGGATATATATAGTTCGACATCCAGATACTTGTACTCATAAATGGTTCTTTAGTATTTTGACCATCTGGAGCAATGTATACGTATCCATGCGCTACAGCTAATAAATAAGGTTCCATTAAATCGGTTTTGTTTGGTTTATAACATAGTAATACTGGATGATCCTTATCAATCTCACTCTTCACTTGGTTGAAATCAAGTTCATTCTTCATTGCATCAAGCTATTCCATATTTACCCCAATAGAAGTGGCATAGCGAATACAATCTTTAATAGATGCAGAAGCATTATTCAATTCATTGTCTGTCTTTTTTAGATATACAAATTTTAATATCGTTTTTGCTGTAATATCTTTTCTACTTGTTTTAAAGTTTAACACTTTAGCAAAAGGAATGTTCTATCCCTTGTAAATCATAATGTTGATCATTCGTTTCGAAATTAGTCAAACTCTTCATTTCAGGAGCAGCGTTTACCATATAACCTGATCCCACAAAAAGGATTACTAGTAAAATGGTAGAGATAACTTTCTTCATTTAATTCACCTAACAATTCATTTTAAATTTTGAAATACCAACATAAGAAAGTACAACTAGTAAAATTCCAGCCAACACAACTAAAATAGAGGACATATTTATACGCCAATTTCCACTAATGTTATAAGAATTCAACAGCCCATAGGTTCCTAATACGACACTTACTAAGCCTAATAGAAAAATTATCCCCAAAAAAGTGTACACTAACATTCTTAATTTTCTTGAAGAATTACTTGTTTCTCTTGTTTTAAATAAAGTGTGTATAATCAAAAACGCAAAAATAATAGAAATTAGTTGAACCATCAATATGTCTCCTTCTTACTAATTAAGTCTAGTATCATACATCTTCATGGAAAATATTTTTTATCCATATAACCTTTGTAAGAGATTACAAATAAAAATATGGATATCAAGATAATTTTAAAATTTTTAAACGCATCAAAAACAAAGTAAGCATAAAGAAAAGATATACCACCTAAAAAAATACAAGCAATAGAAATATTAAACGAAAATTTAACAAATAAGTAGAATTTATTTTTTATTTTTTCATTCAAAGCCCCTATAGTAGAGATAAAAACTGAGACTATAAAGATTATTAGAATTGACCCTATTACAAGGTACATCTTTTTCAATCCTTTCGTAAACTCTATTAAGTTAATTCAATGTAGCCATTATTGGGTATTTTGTCAATAGAATCTAATAATTTTGCAGCTTGCTTTCCAGAACTTAGAATCACACTAATAATTAATCCAACTGCTTTATAAAGTATATATTCATCAACTATTTACCGTTACTCAAATTCCTTAAATACACTATATTTCTCCCTATATCATTAATGGTAACTTTCCTTTTTTCATTCATATTCTCCTGTGCTATATTATTCTTTAAAATTGGACCATCAGCTGTTTTTATTGGAAAACCACACATACTTCCTCTGACACACGTTTCATTTTTGTTTTTGGTGCGCTGACCCAGAACACAAATCAAAATATACCTTAAATGTCCTGCTACATACCTAATAACAATTGGAATATAAAAAAGACCAACAAGGTATATGTAGTGCCCCCAAAAAGTTTGTCTTTTTAGTTAACATATTTTAATAGAAAATTTGTTTATTACATCACGAAATACTGTATAAAAATTGTATCAAGCACACATCACTTTTTTTAGCCTATCATTTTACGTTGACAGTCTAGCTGGTTTCTTATCTCAATTTTGAACCCATTGTTTTTCTGCTATAATCATAGTTGACGTTTGATCTGAATAATTTTTAATGATATTGTTAAATTTTGTCATTGATTGGCTTACTTCATCATCAGCACTTTTTGATCATTTAAAATTTAGATATTTAATTCTAGATCTACTAATTGAGTCTAGATTTTTTAAATTAATTTTTTTAAAAGTTTGTTTATTGTCTACAGATAAGATATATTCTATCATATACAAATTAGCTAAATAAAAATTCTGTAAATAACTTTTATTATTCAGTATCTTGTCTTCTTTACTAAGTATTGGGTATATTAGTTTTAATTTCCTATTATTTTTGTCTATTAAATACTCATATATAACATACAGTAAGAATGTATTTAGCACATATAATGGTAATTCTTTATTTTTTTTTATTATTTTGCATACCTCATTGCTATTTAAGAAAGTTGACTGATTATATTTATTAAGTAAGCTATTTGATACAATATAATACATTTCGAAAATATAATCCTTAGTAACTAATTTATATATATTGTATCCATCATTCATAAACCCGTTAAAATTAAAAGGAACTACAGTAATCAAGAATATTGAAAAATTAAATAAAGAAAAATATTGAAAAAAGTCAATTTTTACAAAAAAGGTTAATGTAAAAAAAAAAGACTAAATATTGGTCCTCCGGTTAACAACCTCAGAATTTTCTTATTATTAAACGTAGTTGGCTTATATCTAAATAATCCACCAAAAATCCCCACTGTGTATTTAATCTAATCTTAAACTGATTTTCCCACGAAAGTTTTATAAACCCAAATATTAATGACTCTGGTCTAACTTTATTAAATAATCCAAAAGCTAAATGACCTAACTCATGTACAAAGATAGACAATAATAAGGCAAAGTATGCAGTAGACACTAAATTTAATTCAAAAACAAGAGTAAAGATTACGAGAAGTAACGTAAAGATCATCGGAGATATAAATTTCATCTATTTTATTCTCACCTCTTTGTATTTAAGCATGCTATTTTTATCTATAAAAGAATCAGCATTTTCAAATAAAGTATTTAATACTTCATTTGAATCTTTAAAATTATCTACATTCTTTGACATAATAGCTGCTAAAGCTGCGCTTACTTCTGGAGTTGCTAAACTTGTTCCAAAAGAAAGTGTATAGCCATCTGGAAAGTCAGCAGCTTTACCTAGTGGAGAAACTAGCGATGTAGGGTAATAAGTCATCATCATTTCACGAGCATCAATTTGTCCTGTTATTTTGTAATTGTCACCATATCCTCCCGCAGGACCATATATAGAAACATTAGACCCATAATTAGAATAGTCAGCAATATCACCACTCTTTTTTGTAGCTCCGACGGTAATTACAGACTCTAGTCCTCCTGGTATATGTTTTTCATTACCAGTGCTTATATCACGCGACTCATTTCCTGCTGATGCAACAATTAGAATGTTATTTTTTCTTGCATAGTTAACAACTTTTCTGAATGCTTCTACAGTAAATCTTTCGTCATCTATTTCCATATTTTTATATGAGCCAAGACTCACATTTATTATATCTACTTGATCATTTGTAGCATCAACTATAGCTTTAAGCATATTTATAGAGTTTCCATCTGTCCCATCCATCACCTTGTAAGAATTTAAATTTACTCTTGGAGCAATCGTGTCTATTACTCCAGCAACTTGTGTACCATGACCATATTCATCTAACTCAATATCATTAACATAGTTTTTTAATCTTAGGTTATTGTCTTGAAGATTAGGATGAAGCCTATCTATCCCCGAGTCAATTAGAGCTATGGTTATATCTTTCCCTAGTTGTTCTTTCACTGGATCAATATGAGATAAAATTTTTTTATATGGCCAATTAAAAGACTTAAAATCTTTGTTTAAAATATTAATGTTTAAAATAGAACTATTAACTTCTTCAGGTTTAAAATCTGGTAATTTTTTCCCTTCCGAAACATTAAAATATTTACCTATAAACTTCCTATCACTATCATCCAGGTTTTTAAAACTAACTAATCCTATTTCCTGTATATAATCTACTTTTTCAGAAGATAATTCAGACTCAATTTCTTCTATAGCAGTTGTTTGCGAATTATCAATAAAAAATGAAATATTATTTGAAAGATCTGATGCATAACCTGTTGTTCCTAATGTTAAAAAAATATATGAGATTAAAATATAAGTAAATCCTCTTTTTTTCATTTTGTACCTCCAAATTGTTGTTTTTTGTAATACAGTGAACGATATAACTCACTATTTTCAATAAGATCCTCATGCTCTCCAATACATACTATTTCACCATTATCCATTAATATAATTTTATCAAAGTTTTTCACGGTACTAATTCTGTGAGCAACGGTAATAACTGTTCTTTTCTCATCTAATAAATTAGAAAAAACTTCAAATTCTGAAATATTATCCATTGCAGATGTAGGCTCATCTAAAAGTAATGTATTCACATTAGAATAGAACGCTCTAGCTAAAGCAATCTTTTGCCTTTGACCACCAGAGAAATTACTACCATTTTCTGATACTATAGTTTTCTCATACTGAGGAATTCCTAAAAGTACCTCATCCATTTTTGATTTATTCATACTTTCTTTTAGTCTTTTTTTCTCATTTATAGAAGAATTCGGTTTAAACTCTAAAGAAATATTTTTTTCGATAGTTTCATTAAAGATATGCGCATTTTGATTAACATAAAAAATGTTTCTTCTATTATTGGAGTTGTTTGATAAAGGATAGCCTTCATACAATATTTCTCCATTAGAAGGTTGTAACAATCCCGCCAATAGTTTTAGTAAAGTAGATTTTCCTGACCCACTTCTCCCAACAATAGCTACTTTATCCCCTTTTCTTATGTCAAAAGAAATACCATTTAAAATATTTTTTTCAAAAACAGATATAGTATAGTAAACATTATTAACCCTATAAATAAACTCTTCTTTTCCAACATTTCCTATTTTATTATTAAAATTATTTTTTTCTTCATAAGTTAAAACTTCAGATAATTTTTGAAAATATACATTTAATAGTAGAAAGTCATTATAAGAGGAAACCAAACTTAGAATTGGCTTCATAACCATTGTTACTATAGAAACAAAACCAATTAGTGATCCTAATGACAAAGAATTGTTGATTATTAATTTTATACCTATTATTAAAAATAGAGCTGGCATTACACTTTGTATGATTTCTGGTAATATTCCAAAAATAGCTATATATCTATTTTTATTTTTGGTAATTAATAGTTGAGACGTAAACATGTTTTTCCAATTTAACAAAAAGCTCTTTTCTGCGTTAGCAGATTTAATTGTTTCAATTCCTTCAATTGCTTCTGTAATAATTCTCTGGACGTTTCCTTGTTCCATTATTTCTTTATCTACAAATCTTTTTATTGTATGCGAATTTATAATACTTAAAAAAGCTATTAAAGAGATTAGAACAAGAGCTATTATTGTCAGTAAAATAGAATAGTTAACCATTAAAAACAAATATATCCCTAAAAAAAGACTATCTATTAAAGTTGTTATGACCTTTTGAGACAATATTTGCCTAATATAAATATTTAAGTTCGCTCTAAACACTAATTCTCCTGTTGATCTATTACTAAAATACATTAGTGGCATACTAAAAAGTTTATCAATATAAGAAAACATTAATTTAAAATCAAATTCATACTGAAATTCTGCTACTACAGAGCTTTTTAAGTATTGAACTACATATAAAACAGAAAAAAAACTAGTTAATATTAATAACAGAATATAGGTAGGAATTTCTTGAAAAGATCTAATATTATCTATCGAATACTTTGTTGCAATAGGAATTAAGAGTAATAAAAGTTGTGAAACAAATGATAATATTATTAGACTAAAGAAATATCTTTTGAATTTTGTAAAAATAAATGACTTTAAAAAAAACTGTTTCCTTTCGCCTTCTTTTTTAGTCTTTTTCTTATGTGCGTATATTAATATATTGGAAAAATTTTTTTTAAATTCTGAAATATCAATCCAGCGTTTATTACTTGCAGGATCTAAGATTAATATTTTCTTCTTTTTTATTTTCTCTATGACCACAAAATGTTGATTATTCCAATAGCTTATTACAGGAGTCGGAAGATCTAAATAATTTGAAAAACTTGATTTAAATGTCGATACATCAAATCCATATTCGTCAAAGACAGTACGAATATTTTTGATAGTTAGTCCTCCTTTGGGCACCCCATATTTTTCCCTTAGTTCTACTAGTGTACTTTGATTACCATAATAATTAAGTAGCATAGTGATACATGCTAAAGCACATTCACTATGCTCTCCTTGCGCAACATACTTCAATCTTTTCATAATTACACCTCTTATAACTCAAAAAGTAATGCATTCGGAATTTCAGAATCTAGGTTTCTCAATAATTCATAACCCACACCACTGATTCCTACAAAGAATCCTAGTGATTCTAAATACTCACTTCCAGCAACCTTTAGTGTATTATTTTTTTCAAAATCATTTAGCATATAGCTAATAAGTTTATTTTTTTTATACTGATAAGTTTCAGGATCTTTTTTAGCTAATTGAATTAGCCCTTCCAAAGTACCTGCATTTCCATGACACAGACAATCTTTATTTTTATATGCTATGGTTTTATTAATATCTATATTTGAAATGTTATCATCATATAATTCAATTGTCGCTAAAAGTTCACCTACAGTTCCCTTACACCAACTATTGTTTTTAGGTTCTTCTTCAAAGTATGATTCTTTAATTTTATGAAGTAAAGAATTTGCCTTATCTATCCTATTGAATTTTGATAGAAGATGGACATAGCTATATATACCGTGTCCGAATCCTCTAAAATTAAAATAGGGTTCTTCGGATAATTTTTCAAAAATTTCTAATGAAAATTTTCTATACTTCTCATCCTCTGTTATCTCGGATAACAATAATAAAACTTTTATTATACTATTATGCCCGTGGATCCAATCATTTTTTAACTCGCCATTATTTATCGATTTCTTTTCAATCAACATGTCTGCAATTTCTACGGCTACATTTAAAGAGTTTATATCATTATTTAAGCGGTAATCTACAAGTAAAGGATATATTAAACTTCCTTTTCCAAAAAAAGCTGACAATATATCTTCAGATGGTATTGTATAAATTGAATTTTTTATACATTCAATTACATAGTCATATTTATGATTCTTTGTAATGTATTTAAGAGCCACATAAAATACGAATATACCAGGCAATCCATCGTACATATTATTATTTAGGATGCCCACATTCCAATCTTGATCCAATTTTATGTCAATCCAATTTACAGTATTGGTTTTTTTATTAAAAATAGCTCTCTTGAAAATTTTTTTCTCTATCTTCTGACATGCTTGAATAATTTTACTGTTTAGCTCTGAGCCAGTATAAATATATTTATTTGAATTTTGATTTTTCAAATCATTAATATATTTATATGGATTATAAATATTCAAAGCAATTTCTAGCCAAACGGTTTGAATAGAAATATCTTCATCACAAAGATCATTTATTTTATTTAGGCATCTATTCAAAGCACTTTCTTGATAAAAATCTTCTACTAAGTACCCGTCACTAGCTATTAATGATGTTTTTGAGATATTGTTATAAAAAATAGGTATATCCCCATCTATTAAGTCTGAAAATTCGTAATGAACAACCTTCTTATTCTTATATGGATAGGCCCACATATTATGAAGTACTTTTTCTCTCTCTATTGCATTAGAAAAGCAATTAGGATGGTATGAAAATTCCAACATATCAGCATATCTTTGCGTTGGTCTGATTACATTTCTAACTATAAGATTTTGTAAATTATTATTAATATATGCCAATATTTTTTTCTTAGAATCCTTTGCTTTCATTAAAATACTTTTCATACCAGTAACTATATATTTTTCATAGCTGATAAAACTAATTTTTTCATTATTCATAATTGGAGTATTTTTTGCAGTATCCATAATGTGTGTTTGATATTCAAAACGCATTTCATCAGTAAATGTATTTTTAATTTTTAATATCTTGAACGGTACGCTTTGCTCTTTAAAGTTTAACGCACTAAGGTTAACCCCTTCATCTTTCGAATCTGACTTATCTTTCATCGCTAAATATGGTACTAGCCCTGTCACCATTATAGAATCTAAATATTTATATTTAGCATCTACTGTTGCGCTATTACCAAACTCTATAGGAATATTTTGTTGAAAAAAAGTTTCGTTATCTATGATAACAGGGTATTCTCCATGAGCGATTATATTCTCATAGTGTAAGTCTGTTACATTAAATAAGAAAGCTATTCCGATTAGTTTACCATACCTTTCATAATATTTTTTTACTTCTTCTGTGTTATTTATTTCTATATTATCTATATATTCTTCATAGAAATAGGTATTTCTAGTAACTTTTTTAACTGTATAAATATCTGCCTCTAATTCTTTATTTAAAAATTCAAAAAAATCGCTTAATTTATTCTCGCTATTAATCTTTGGCTTGTATACTATCTTCTTTCCATCAGAAAAAGTTAGTGTAGAAACAGTATTTCCGCGACTATGAGAGTCTCCCTGTGATTCTGATATAGAGTTAAGCTCTGAGGATTGTATGTTAAAACAATTTTGTATGCTAGGTAAATCTTCAGTCACTCTTATAAGCATTTGTTTAGTATTATCTAAAAAATATCTCATTCTAACAACAGTAATACGCATCAACTCAGGATAGCATGTATAAAAAGCTATTATATCTTTTTTAGAGTTAAATCTTTTTTTTAGATAATAGATAAATCGCTTGCTACTATCATTTCCCTTTAGAGGTTCATTTTTTTTAAAAGTATGCAAATCTAGCACTAATGTTTTACTTGTCAAGTGAATAAGCTCTTGTGTTAGATTTTCTAATAAATTAATAATGAATTCTTTTGTACAAATATTTAACTCTGAGTTTAAATCAAGTAAAAATAAACGAGCATATTGTAAGAAATATCTAAAAGGATAACTAGCATCTACTTCTAATAATTGCTCTTCACTATCATTATAAGAATCTAAAATGGATTCAAAAAAAATATACCATGATTGATCTTTAATGTATTGAATTGCAACTTCTTTATCAGGAAAGTTTTCAATAGGTGTTATTCCTAATCCAAAATTATCCAGTGATTCATATTTATATTTAATCAAGTAGTCTAAATCATCTTGTTTAAGAACACTTTTTCTTTCTTTCCAAGCTTGTAAATTTTTAATGTCGTACTTCTCGTTACCACTTTGCTTTAGTAAAAAACATCTTTCATTTATGCTTAATACATTTATTAGATTATCTTCCATGTAAGCACTCCTTTTTTATGTATAAGAGGGCTAGTGAAACTAGCCCTCTTAATATATAAATTAGCAAAATTTAGCTGAAAATAATGCACCTACTCCTAAGCCTATGGTAAAACATGCTGGAGTAGTCTCAGCCTGAACATCTCCACTACCTTGAATCGCTTCCATTTCTTCTAAACTTAACTCTTCAAAAGAAGGACCAACAAGTTCTAATTTATTAGAGTAATAGTTTTCTTGATTTTCCTTATTTAGCACTGTGCTTCACCTCACTAAGTTTTATAGTATATTTTAACAATGTTTTAAAGACACAACTACAGTTACTCCAGTAAAAATACCGCCACCAACCCAACCACAAGCAGCACTACTTGCTGCAGCTGTCGCCGCAACAGCACACACCGGTGTTGTCTCAGCCTGAACATCTCCACTACCTTGAATCGCTTCCATTTCCTCAACACTTAGTTCTTCAAAACTAGGAACTACACTTAAATTTTCCATAATTCTTACCCTCCATCATAAAATTGTTGTATATTGCATAACATAATATGTTACAATTTAATATTATAGAGCTTTTAATCTTTTGTCAAGTGATACTTGACAAAAAGGAGGAACCAAAATGGCTATTTTTATTTTTTTATTGGATATCATTTCTGTAGTCTACTTTGTTTTTAATCTGACTGATTCAAAAAAAGATGAGCGAATTTTATATACAATTTCCTTAACATCTACTTACATGTACTTATTTATTAACTTTTCCATACTTATAGTAGTTGCTATTTTTCTTTTTCTACCTAATGTTATTACTAAAAACTATCTCTTTAATTTTATCTACTATTACTTCTCTCTATCAATGATATTGCACTCTCTGTTACTACTTTTTTTCAACAAGAGGACTTCATAAATGATAATCAATAACTTAAAATTAATTAGAGAGAAAAAAAAAATTAGCCAAAGTGAATTAGCTGCTTTATTAGAAGTTAGCAGACAAACTATTAATGGTATAGAAAAAAATAAATATAACCCTTCTTTACAGTTAGCATTAAAAATTGCTTACTACCTGAATACTCCACTAGAAGATATTTTTCAATGGCAACCTGAATAAAAAAGATTTTTAAATTTCACCACAGAATATTTAAATTAAAAGAAAGGTGCTTCGTATGAAGAAAAAGTTTATATCCCTTCTGATTTTATTTTTAGGAATAATTGTTGGCATAGTAACAGTTTATATTTTAAAGCATAAATAATTATGACTGTTGTTTTATACTTTAATCATAACTGATTTTTTATCAGTAAAACCCTCACTTATGATTACATTCATTTAAATAAAAACTAGGCTCAAATGTATAGTAAAGACTATCTCTTTTTGGGGGGAGACAGTCTCTAAGGTTATAACTTATTTTAGCCTTTCATTTCTAACGCATACTCATAGAACTAAATGATTGATTAATTCAGTCTGTAAGAAAATAGTTAAATCTGAAGTGACTTGTAATTATTCAACAGTATACACACTGTCCTTTCAACAACTGTCGAAAGTTTAGCAAAACATTTTACAATATTTTTGTATACATCATTATTAATAATAGAGCCAATACCAGAAAATATCCGAATAGCACTTTAAAGGTTCTACTTTGGTTATTTTCAGGTAAAGGTTCTACTTTGGTTATTTTCAGGTAGCTGACTTATTAAATAGACACCTGACATCATTATAAGAACATAAGTGAAATAGTAAGTCCTTGATCCAGATACCCATATGGTAGGAGAGAACCCCATCATAATACGACTTCCTACACCCAAAATAAGAAGAAAGATAACTGATAAAAATTCTAAGGGATTATTACTTGCCCCAAAAATCCCTATTACATAAAGAAAAACCAACCCAGTAAGAAGAACTACTAGTGACATATATGTTTTTCCTGAAACTATATCATAAGTTTGATCAATAATCGTATTAAATCTTGTACAAATCAAATACGTCAATAGCGGTATTCCACTAATCATCTTTTTGACTAATGTCCCATTTTTTACTAGTCCAGCAGTAAGAATTAGCAATACAAAAGCTAACATCAATGGAGACCACTCAAAAAATAAAGCTTTCAAAGTGGACGAATACTCTATTTGTAACTTATCAAAAATACTGTAGCTAGAAAAATTAGGTAACCATTGTTTCGTTTCTTGGACGTTTCTTGCCGCATTCCCCTTACATGTTAAAATAAACACAAGGCTAGCGATTACAATAGCAATATGAGGTAAAGTTATCAAGATATTCATTTTAGATAAATACAGAATACCTGCCAAAACTAATAAAGAAACTAACATAATAACTACCATTTGTTCTTGGTTTGTAGCATAAATCAAGAAAACCAACGATAAAATAAAGGATAGCCAATTTACACTTTTTCCTCTTATATAGTTCATAATAGGCCAAATACTTAACAACGCTGCTGCCATGACCCAAACATAATTTGTTGTTGTTGCTATCCATCCTGCATTATTTATCATCGAAGCAGGAATTAATAATGACATGCCAGTACCTATAATTAATCCTCTTCGCCTATTATCTGAGTTAATCAGTAGTGCAGGGACAATTGCCACTATAGACATTGCTATAGCATTTAAAACTCTCCACAAAAATACGTGTTGTACCGCTTGTGTTAGAACTATTTCAATCACTAATCGAGACGTCCATTCATTGTACCTAAACTTCAAAAATTCATAATAGTTACTTTGAAAATCATGTGTAAACTGCTTTAAGAAAAACGCATCGTCCCCAAATTCCATTTGTTTAATACCAAAATTGTAAATTAACATTACCACAAAAACAAAACTACTGAGAATTAAAATATCTCTCTTTTCCATTTTACCTGTCACTAGTTCTCTCCAATCCTATATTTATTCCAAGTACATATTTTTCTAAAGAATATTAGGCTTTACAGCTTATAATCATAAGTGTAGAGCTCATTCTTAGTTATTTATTTTTGTTAACTTAACTTTTTCTTGATCCCCCGATCCCCCTTGCTGACTTGCTGCTTCAATTGTCTTATTGTCAATGATTTTAATACTAGTTAGCTTAACCATCGAATCCGTAGAATTAGGCCGAATTAATTCAATTTCTGTATTTTTCTCATTAACCTTATACTCTAATTCAATCTCATTGTTTCCAGATAAAAAGTTTGCTTTTCCTGTAGTAAAAAAAGCTATTTTTGCAGAATGAGACGTGTCATCTAAAGACTGTAATTCCCATTTACCTGTTCCGTCAGTCAGAACTTCATTCAAGTTCTTATTTCCACACCCACCTAAAAATAAAAGGGTCAGAATAGCTAATGATACCAATCCTAGTAATTTTTTATTCATCTTCATTTCCCTCCGATACAAATATTTGTAGTAGATAGTTAGCATGCTTCTGAATAATCTCTTTCTCTTCTTGAAACTTATTGGCTAATAAAACCGCATCAATACCAGACGCCAAAGTGTTAGTTTCTAACAACAATCGATCCTCTGTCTGTTGGTGAAAGACAATCGAAAAGTGCATATTCCGAAACATCACGAGTCGTTTGGTTGGCTCCAAAACAACCAGTTTATTATTAAGTGTATATAAATCAATGGACTCATCGACTGGTGCGTCGGGGAAATACATTTCTGGCACAAACGTCGTATAGTTCTTTGCTTCTAAATCTGCCTGTAAAGCATCTCTCCACGCTTGTAATGGATTAAACTTAACAGTCTTTTCTTGAAAATCTAAAGTAATTATCTTGTAATTTTTAGGCATAGAAATCAATCCTTTCGTTGATTGAAAAACACTTAGAATGGCAAATCATCATCCGAAATATTTACTGGGCTAGACTCCTTTGAGAAAGGATCAAGCGGATCAGGAAGTGGTGTCTGTTGTTGGTTATTAGCCTGCTGCCCATTGGTTACAGGCGTAGAAGCATTCGCCCGACGTTGTTCGCTTATTTCTTTGGATTCTAACAATTGAAAATTTTCTACAATCACTTCTGTCACATAAACACGTTGTCCTTGCTGGTTATCATAGTTTCGCGTCTGAATACGACCAGTAATTCCAAGTAAGCTACCTTTACGTGCGTAATTAGCAAGCGATTCTGCCGCTTTGCGCCATATCGCACAACTAATAAAATCCGCTTCTCGCTCCCCAGATTGATTGGTAAAATTCCGATTGACTGCTAAACGAAATTGTCCAACTGCAATCCCACTTGATGTATACCTTAAATCCACATCATTAGCTAAACGCCCAACTAACGTAACATTATTAATCATTTTTCGTTCAATCCCTTCTTTTTGCTTTAGCTTTTTTCATTTTATAGTTTTTTACAATTTGTTTATCTTGTATTCTAAGGCCAATTTCTAGTTCAGTGAGTCTCTTTTTAACACTATCCTTATAATTGGCCCTTCTGTCATTTGTATTTTCCATTTTATTCTCCATGTTATCTTTTTCCTTTAAATTGTCTATAGTCATGCCAATATGAAACAGCTGTAAAAACAAAGGCAACCCAACCAAAAATTGCTAACTTTCCTACATTTTCTTTTGGACTCGTGATCGAAATCACACTGTAAAAAATGCCCATGTACAAGAATGCACTTATACTAATAAAGTGTGCAGCTTTCTTTAATTTCAGTGTACTTTTCCTGATGGAAAATAATGAAATACATTTTTGCAATCCAAACAAGAAAGCACCTAAGAAAAATAGAAATAAAACTACTAAGCCAAAAAATAATATCCACCTATCATCAAGTACAGACCTACACATACCAACTGTCACAAATACAAAAAATCCACCAAAAAAAATTGTCCAACCTACCGCAAAACATTTCTCAATGAAATCTATCATTTTATCCATCGATTACTTGTCCTTTACATTTATAGCCTGCCAATATTTAATACGATCTGGCTTGAATCCTGCCCAATATTCTAACTCTTCTTCTGTTTCATCATCAATGATTTTAATCAGTGGCAAACTATGAATACCATACTTTGCTTTTAGCTTTTCTACTTTCTGTTCACTCCATGATCTTTTACGATCATTCTGACTATCCACTTCAATTGAGTTTGTTTCTTCTGAATTACCATAGTACGTATTTTCATAGGGTAATCCTAATTCGTCCATCAGTTTGGTGCTCATTTTACATTGAATGCAATGTGGTTTTGTATATAAAACCGCATGTACTGTTTGTTTCATAAAATCTCCTCCAGTAATTATTCTGTTGCTTCTTTTGCCTTAAAAAAATAAATGATAGAATGAATGAGTTTTTTTATCATCCGATACGCAAAGTAAGCAATTCCGAATAAAACGACCCATCCTAACGTATATTTTAAAGCGATTAACGTAAGTGGTAAAAAAATAAACAATCCCACTGCTAACAACGGTGACAGGTAAACAGCGATTATACCTAAACCAATGACTAAAACAAAAGCTAAAAATAGTAGCGCACCATGTGTGGCTGAAGTAGGGCTTGTCTGCCCTATCAAGTAGGTAAAACCCTGTCCAATTAATTGTAGAATCCAAGTAACTAGCTTCAATAATGAACCAATAAGTAAATCTACAATTTTCTCCGACCAGATAAAAATATACTCAATAAAAAACATATTAATCACCTTCCTTATCTTCTTTTTTTTAGACCTTCCTTCTGACGAGATAGATATTCTTTTAACAGATCATCTTTATCCTTTAGGTTTTCATCGTTAAGCAATGTTAAAAAGCGTTTATTTAATAGTTCTTGCAGCTGAAAAAGATCAAAAATATCCGAATGCTTATTGATATATAAACGCGCAGTACGCCGATACGTGTTTATACGTTCCGTTTCTTTATTTTCTTGACGATATTTTTTACTTGCACGTCTGTGTGCTTCACTTGTTTTATAACTCAAAAAAACACGTCCTTTCTTTTAGTACAACTAAACGATAACACGTATACGTGTATCTATCAAGCAATACCTATAAAAAGGACATGTTTTATTCTATTATTGGGATAAGTTGTGCGTTTCTTGCTGCAATTGACTATCTTCTAATTGTTTAGGTTTTACCAACACAGGCGCTACAACACTTTTTTCTGTTTCGGGTAATGTCGCTTCCCCCATTTCAATCGATAAATTTAAAGTGGTTTGACGTTGTAACAACACTTTTAATTCATCTTCGTGTTCAAATGGTTTTTCTAACTGTTCCTTCGCTTGTCTTACATTTAATTGAATATCTGCTTGTTCATTTTTTAGATCGTTGATTGTTTCAGGGATTGCCTTTAATACATTGTCTAATCGAATAAAAGAACCTGTTCCATTGCGTTCAACTGCTGCTTTGTGAGTTGCTTTTCCATCAAGAAGAACAATGACTTGGCCCAATTGTGAAGGAGCAACAGACAAGGATAGTCCGCGATACCGCCCGATTTCTTTTTTTTGTGTCCCATCAGTTGGTGCAGGCAATAGTTGATTGAATACGTCTAAGGCTTCTTTTTTCTCTGTGTAAATTGTCCCTTGTAACTCAATTGAAAACTCTTTACTTAGTTCTTCAGCAACCAATTGACGATCTTCTTCGTATAATTCTAAAGTTTGTCGAATTTCCTCTAAACGTTTTGGGTAACGTGTTTCCACTTTTTCCAATAAAGAAATGCGTGAAGATTGCCAACTACTTTGTAAAAGCTGATACTCCATCACTTTTTTATCTAATGTTAATTTTTCTAATAACAATGGATTATTGGTAGCAATTGATTTTGCTTCAGCAGCAGACATCATCGTCTGGTCAATATCTTCAGCAGAACGTGCAATACTTTTGTTTGTCATGATTTGATTGATAAATTTGAGTTTGTTTTCTTGTGTTTGCCACAAAAAAGAATCAAAACTATTTTTTGCAACATAACGATAAATCTGAACTTCTTTATTTTCATTACCCTGACGAACAATTCGTCCATCACGCTGTGTTAAGTCACTTGGTCGCCAAGGGACATCCACATGGTGGACAGCGAGCAACTTATCTTGAATATTCGTGCCTGTCCCCAATTTTTCGGTACTTCCTAAGAGAATACGAATTTCTCCTTGACGGACTTTTTCGAATAATTCTTCTCGTTGACGGTCATTTTTTGCAGAATGAATAAACGCAATCTCTTTTTCAGGGATTCCTTTTTTTATTAACAGTTGTTTTACTTCATCGTAAACATTAAATTGATTTGATTTTGGTGTCCCACTATCAGAAAAAATTATTTGTGTAGAATGTTGAAGATCCGATGTTTTCCAAATACGATAGACATTATCTACGCACCGAAATAGTTTTCCTTCTGGATAAGCAGGAACGGTTGGGTCTAATAAGCGTGGATCAATTGCCATTAACTTGGCTTCGTGAGTAATTTTCAACATATTATCTTCATGCGGTTCAACCGATTTTTGCCTAATTGCGTCTGCACGTTTTCCCAGTTCAATCATCTTTTCTTCTTGATAAGGACTTGGATCAGAAACAATAAGTTGGGGTTTTCCTGTTTGAATAGCAGGCACTGGTAACGCTAACTGTTCACTTGTTTGAATATCTGCCACTAATTGAAAGGATCGCATTAATTCAGGAAGATTGTGAAATTTCGCAAACCGATTTTTCATTCGGAAGCTCGTTCCCTCTGGGTTTATTTCAGGTGCGCTTACTACTTCACCAAAAGTGGACGCCCAACGGTCAAACGTCGTTAACCGCATGCGCGCTAACTCGTCAGGTTGTAAAAACCGTTGTAAGGTATACAATTCACTCATTGAATTGGAAATAGGCGTACCTGTCGCAAATACGACACCACGTCCATGATTCTTTTCTAGTAAATATTGGCACTTTATATACATATCACTCGCACGTAGACTATTTGACGTATTTACACCTGCTACATTGGACATTTTTGTATACGTATAAAGGTTTTTGTATGCATGTGCTTCATCAACAAATAAGAAATCTACTCCTAATTCTTCAAACGTAAGCAAGTGATCTTTATATTCTTCATTTTGCAAAGCTTCTAACTTTTCTTTTAGTCGTTTTTCAAAACTAACCATTTGCTTTAAACTCCAACTTTCACCTGCTTGTGCTTTTGATTCTTTAATTCCTTGACGAACCTCGGATAATTCTCGTTTAATTAGTGATTCTCTACGTTCTTTGCTTAAAGGAATCTTTTCCATTTGACTATGTCCGATAATGACAGCATCGTATTCACCTGTAGCTATACGAGAAATAAATTTTTGTCGATTTTTCTTTTCAAAATCTTTTTTTGTAGTGATTAAGACCTTTTTAGAGGGATAAAAACGCAAGAGTTCTTGCCCGAATTGCTCTGTTAAATGATTAGGGACACAATACATTGGTTTTTTGATCAACCCCTGGTCTTTCATCATCATTCCAGCAGCAATCATACTTGCAGTTTTTCCTGCACCTACTTCATGCGCCATCAAAGTACGTCCTGTTTCAACAATTCGCGCCACAACATTTTTTTGATGAGGTCGTAATGTAAACTGCTGATTCAATCCCTCAAAAAGCAAATGTTCACCGTTATAGGTTCGTGGACGTATCCGATTAAATCGTTCATTGTAAATAGATAAAAGTCTTTGCGCACGTTTAGGGTCTGAAAAAACCCATAATTTAAATTCTTTTTTTAGTCGATCTTGTTTTGTTCGTGCCAACATGGTTTCATCAACATTTAAAACAGAAACTTTTTTCCTTTCACCATTGACATCTTTTTCTACTTGATCATAAACAGAAATTGTTTTAAAATTCAAAGATTTTTCTAACAATTGATACGCATTTGCTCGTTCCGTTCCATATTCATTAGTAACCAGAATAGAACGGTGAGCGGATTTTCCTTTTACATGATATGTGTCTGTAAACTCATTGTATTCTATTGCTACTTGTTGGTTATTAATATAAAACGGAGGTAACTGAAACCGTTCTTCCATGAAGTCATGATAGATTTCTAGTGGGAGCCAACTTGCTCCAAGCTCGTAAGAAATGTCTTCAATACCTAAGTCTTTAGGAATAACAGGTTTTAAGGCTTTTACATTCTCTTCAAAAAGAGAATTTTTCTTTGCCAGCGCTTTTGATAAGGTTAATTTCTTCTTCACATCTCCTGAAAGAAAGGCTTCTTTTGTTACATAACTGTTGGCTAGCTTTTCATCATTTTCGATATATTTCTCTACATCAACAAATATATGCCCTTTCAATTCTTCTAGCAGCTGTGTTTCAGGAACATTGTAGAGTTTGGTCATATAAGGAATATCTACTTTCCCTTGTTTAGCTAAACTATGATTGAGTGCTTCTAAAGCAGAGTGTACGCTTATAACAGGTTCAATTGGACGAATCGTTGCTTCTCGGAAAATGGCAGACTTGGTATAAGAACCATCTTTTTGCGGCACTTCAATGGACATTAAAAGTGCAAATCGATCATCCTCATAAAACAAACGAGTATTGGTTGAATTGTTTAGATAGCCATACTTCCGTTCGAATTTATCATAAGATTCATTTAGACGGTGGAGTTTTTCTTCAAAGATCGACGATTCAAAATCCAAGTCTTGTTGATAATCAATCACCTCAGAAACAAGATCGCGAAGCTGAATCATTTGCTGCAACCTTTTTTTCTGTGTTGATTTTAATTCCTGTTTTTTTACTCCATCAAGACCGTGATAATAAATTTCACCATTTTTCTCACCAAAGCTAAATTTAAGAATATTTGAATCAATAGTAGCTTCTTTTTGTTCTTCTACAGTCGGCAATACCTCTGGTAAGGATAATTTCATTGTTTTTGCAGAGAGAAATTGACCGTCCATCGTGTTTAAAACCTTTGGTAATTCTGTCTGCCAAGGTTTTTCTTCTCTTGGATTAAGCGTATACGTTCCTCCTCGATAGTTTTTGAAATGATACCTACCCAACGTATGCGTCAGCATATGTTTATGGAAATAATTGTTCATAGTCATCGGTGGCTGAACGCTACCATCTTCTCTTGTAATTCCTGAAGGGACATTGGTAGTTTCAACCCAAAGTGCTTGTCTACGCTCAAGTAATTGTTCTTCTGCTTGTTCTTGTATGCCGCTATGTTTCCTAAAGAATAAAACATCCGTAGTTACTTCTGTACCTGCAATTTGCTTAAACGCAGTGTTTGGTAAACGTACACCACCAATTAAATCGGCTTTATGAGATAACTCTTTACGAAAAGACGCGTCCTTTTTATCCATTGTTCCAGAAGAGGTAATGACTGCGACAATCCCACCTTCATGTACAAGGTCAATGGAACGTTTAATAAAATAATCATGAATGTAATACTTTTTGAGTGTTTTATTGTCTGTTAAGCGTATATCTGCAAACGGAACATTGGCCACAACCACATCCAAACTATTTTCAGTAAATAGCGTTTCTTCAAACCCTTTTTCTTGAATGACTGTTTTTTGGTGCAATTGTTTCGATAATCGAGCGGAAAGCGAATCAATTTCTACTCCGTACAATTCACTTTGTTCACGCATTTCTGGAGGCATTGCCGCAAAAAAGTTTCCTGTTCCCATAGCAGGGTCTAAAATTCTACCAGAAGAAAAACCAAAGCGTTTCAATGACCGATAAATTTCTTTGATTATCAGTGGGTCAGTATAATATGCGGTTAATACACTTTCTCTCGCACTAGCATATTCTTCTTCTGTTAATAAGGTTTCTAATTCTTTTCTTTCTTGTGAAAAATTACTTTTGGTTTCATCAAAAACATCTGCTAACCCACCCCAACCAACATATTTTGCTAAAATTTGCTGCTCGTCACTGGTTGCTAATCGGTTTTCTTGTTCTAAGGTTTTCAGTAAGCGTAAAGCAGCTAAATTGTCTGCAAGTTTTTGTTTTGGTGTGTCACTGTAGAAGTTTGTAGTTTCTTCAGGGAACGAAAATTCTATGGCTGTTCGTTCTTCTTGCTCAACAAACGTTTTTTCTTTTACCTTTTGCTCTTTTGTCTCAGAAAGTTCTTGTTTTGTCCCAAAATCAAAGGCGAATAGATCTAATTCTTCACTTTCAGATTGATTTTTCTCTGCGTTTTCACCAACTGGTGCAGCAGGCTTGTTAAACGGACGATAATAGGTTTTTCCATCCTCTAAGAGGATCTCAACGGCTTCTCTTTCCATTTCTCCCTTTTCATTGACTAAATAGGCTTTCTCAAACAGCCGTTGATAGCGATAGGTTTCAGGCAATTCTATCCAAGCCACTTCCGCATCTGAAAGAACCGTCTCTTTTTCTTTAATATAGTGTGTATAGGCTTTTTTTCTTCCTCATTCAAATACTGATCGGTTTCGATTAACTTACGAATGAGGGTACTCACTTCTGCCCATGTTTTTTTTATTTCGATAGGTGGGGCTGTATTATACTTAAAGAATTGAATCCCTTCATGATTATATCGAATAACAACAGTGCCATTGCCATAACCAGAAGCACCTCCAATACCAAAGGCTTCTTTCACAAAAGACCGTCTTTTTAGCGCATTCGGTTCTTTTTGAAAGAAGTCCATTATTTTGTATTTTCCTTCTTGAATGCCAGTCCCATGTTTAATTAACGTTCGTTCGATTTCATGGGTGGTTATTTTTTCTTTTTGAGGTTCTAATTGGTCGGAAATAGTTGACTGTTCGCTAATTCCATCGCCTGTGTTTTTAGGTAATTCAGTTGCTTCTCTCGTTCCCTTGGTTGCTCCTTCGGCTTCTCGTTCTGATTGAGCGTCTCGAAGTTCTTTGCCACTTGGCTGTGATACTTGGCTTCCATCTGAGGAAGAACCGTCATCAACTCTTGCGTTAGTAGGAGTTCGTTGTATAGGTTTGGTTGATACGTCATCAGGTATTGTTGTATGCGTTGCTCCATTAGCGATAAGGTGTGGTTGTTCTTCGGTTCGTTGATTTCTGGATACATCAGACCGTCGAGTCCCTCTTTGTATGTTAGTTTGACGAGTGGCTCGGTTCTCCGTGTCATTCCCTCTTCCTTGTCTCTCTGTTTCTCGTAAGCGTTTAGTTTCTCTAATGCGTTCATTTTCAGTCTCCTTTTCAACTAACAATTATTTTTTAGCTTGGCGAATGCCTGCCAAGGTGATACGATTCACGGTTAATAATTGGGGGTAATGTTCAATCAGTAACGCTTCATTTTCAAATAAGCGCTGTACACTTTCTTTAATTCCTGAAAAGCTAGGGGCTTGTCCTAACTTAGAAAGAAGAACATAATTAGAAACAGCTGCTAAATCTTCCGCTATTCCTAAATCAATACCATTAATTTGTTCATGAATAGCTCCTTTGATTGCTTCTGTTAGCAATTTATGAGGATTATGTTCGTCTGCGAGTCTTTCATCCTCACGCATTGACGCCCATTTGGTCATCGTTTCAGTAAAGGTTTCCTTACTTAGCAGCCAATCAGGGAAAGGAACATCTTTCCCTGTGGTCTGAGAAACATCAAATACATTTTCATGATAAAAAGCGCCTGTCTCTTTTTGACGTAAAATTTTTATTGCTTTTGATCCTAAAGTGACACTACGACCTACTCTTTTCCACGTATCAAAATCAGCAATAAACTTCGCATTCGGTGCTTGTGCATAGATAGCTAATAAGCTATCCATGTCATATTTATACAGTTGGCCTGAAAAACGTAAAAATTGGTGTAATTCATTTGGATTCCTTACAAGTTCTTGCACCGTGATACGATACAGTTGTTCTAATTCTTGGTGTATTGGACTGTCTGGTTGTCCTTTCCATCGTTCAAATAGCGCCATTGTTTTCATTCACTCCTTATCTACTCATAGCCCATGCAGTTTCTTTTTTCGATTCTGGAATTCGTTTTGTTTGATATTTTTGTCGATCTTCTTTGTCTACCGCTTGGAAGCCATAGTTTTTCACAAGCATGGCTGCTTCACCAGGACTGTCTGCTTCAAAGAAAGGCTCAAACTGACGCTGAGACAATGAGAGTGCTTTGTACTTTTTCGTTTGTTCATCTTTAATTATTTTCATTTCTTCTTCATTGTTTCGTTGGTATACAGCCTCCAGTAATCTTGCTTCTTGTAGAGTGAATACTTGATATTGTAAAGCGTCGTTCCAATCTTTCACTAAAGCATCTGTTGGTCGATAACCAAGGTTTTGATAATCTTCATAGTAAGTACTCACTTTTCGGTGCAGACCACGCAATTTAATTGGATCTAATCCTTCCTGTACTTGAAAAAGTCGTGGAATATCATACTGTTGTGGTGCTAATTCAATTTCACTTAACTTTTGAGCGACACGTTGACTTTCCAAAGTTAAATCAAAATCTTCTCCTGAAAAGAATTCTTGGATATCCCAAGCATTAGCGGTTTTACCTTCGGGAGAAAAATTCGTCAATGCTTTATGTGTAGCAGCGATCATTCGCCAATCTACTTGATACTGATTCGCTGCTTCTGAATAAATTGGAATGTTGGCTTTGGGAATATCCAAGTCATGTGCCACACAACGCTTAAATTCGACGTCCCTGCCCTCTTTGTCTGTGTAAGAAAGCTTTGAAAGATTATCAAAAAAGCGCTGCCCTGCAGGGTCGTTATCTATTCCTAGATAAATACCTTCATACGGGGTAGCGCCTTTTGAAACAATCATATTATTCATAAATTTATAAACGGATTGCTCTTTCAAGCCTTCCATTTCAGCTAGCATACAATTTTTTAATTGTGGGTTCATCGTCCAATAACTTAACAAGTCAACCGGGGATTCAAATACATACAAACGATTGGGCGTTCCTAGTGTGACATTAAAACCAAAATTACTTTCACTATTTCTAGCAATTCCTTTGAATCGTCCACGTTTTCCATACTTTTCAGGATTATATTCTGACCCAATAATAGACGCCCCTACTGCTTTTCCTGTATCCGACCAAACAAACACACATTGGTTGTATTTATCTTGTTGAATAAACCCTTTTTTATGAAGAGTATCTACTAGTACAGGACTTATTTTTCGTTCATTTACAAGATAATTTCTTGCTTCTTGAAAGGTATTGGCGTGTTGAAAATAATATTGAAACGGTTCTTTAGTTTTTGCCATTTTTTCTTGCGTTGTTAACTTTTCATGTTCTTCCTCTGCTAAATAAGTCAGTGCTTCCATATGACTCTTGTTAAAAAAACGTTTGACAAAATCAATTGTATCTCCACTAACTACTTTTCCGTCTTCAATTTGAGAGTTCCAATAAAAACGATTCTTTCGTTTGTCAATCATTAAGCTGTCATGCTCAACAGACTGCGCAAAGTTCCTCATATCAATATAGTCCATTCCCTGCTCATCCATGACAGACGTAATTGTCACTTTTTTGGCTTGTTCCATTAATTTTTGATAGTCCTCTTTATTCATTTTTGCACCTCCATGTACAAAAAAAGAACCAAGTAAGCATTACTTGATTCTTTCCAATTATTTTATTTATTTGTCGTAAACATTTCTTCTGTGGCCAACCTGAATGGCTGTAACAACAAGACGTTCATCTTCTATTTCTACAATGACACGATAATTCCCTATCCTATATCGCCACTGACCTGCACGATTTGCTGATAAAGCTTTTCCATGCTCTCTAGGATTGGCCGTTCCATCAATATTTCGATACAACCATCTTGTTAGCAATGTCGCTTGATATTTATCCATTTTTTTTAACTGTTTTTTTACATCAGGAGTAAATTCTAATCGATAGGACATTATAATCCACCAAACTCATTTAATATTTCGTCCATAGAAATTGTTTCTTTTCCTTGCTCAATCCATCGTTTGTGAGCAATTTCTGCTGTTTGTTTATCGTACTCATCTTCTAATTGTTCCATTGAATAGCTTTTTAACAAATCCGACAACGTCACACCGAAAAATTCTGCCATGTAAGAAAGCCATTCTTTTTCTTCATCACTCACTCTTACAGTAATCATAGCCATAATTATCAGTCCTTTCTTATGTATTACATTGTAATACATATCAAAGAAAAAGTCAAGCGTTATCGAGAATGTCCCTGCTCTTCTTGTTGCTGTCTTTGTAAATTTTTCAAATAAATTTGTTGGTTTTTCATACTCTCAAAATCTTTACGAAAAGCTTTTTTTATTTTCCCTAAGTCTGCTTTAATAGGCTTTACAGTCGGCTTATCTTGATAGATAAGTTCTTGCCAGTTTGGTTGTCCTTGCCGTGCCTTCCCTTGATTTTCTAGTTTATATTGTTCACGCATTTCTTTTAACAAAGCATTACCTAATTTTGCATAAAGTTCTTCATTTTTATTGGTAATAAAATCATTGGCACGATCTGCTTCTTTTGTTCCTGTTCCATAGACCCGTTCATAAAACCGCGCGTTTTCTTTTAACAATAATTGAAGCTCTTTATAAGGTTTTTCATCATAAGTTTGTACATACGTATCTATGAAACGATTAATCAGTGGACGTACTTCTTGTAACGCATTCATATTGTATTTCCATGTTCGCGTATCAGGTGGTAAGGAGTGATAAATCTTTCCATAAAGATACTGCAATTCCTCACTTGGTGTACGTGAAAAGTTTCCCGTTTGTTTACCAAATCCATTCCTAATTAACGAGGAAATTCTGGCCAATGGTTCATCACGATCAAGTAATTGACTGGCAACTTGACTACGAAAACGATCAATGCTTTTTTTTGAACGACTGCCACGTCTTGCTTGATAGGTTGAACCATCTTTGTTTGAAAATGTTTTGTACTCACGAGTTGGATTTGGTTCAACAATCGCAATATGAACGTGAATATGGTGTAACTCATTGTAATGAATTGCCGCTGTCCAAATGGCACTATTGGCAAGTCCCTCTCTGTTTAGCTGTTCTTTCATTGCTGCGCGGACAGCGTTCATTATTTTTGGTTCATTCAATACTTTTTCTTCTGGATTATAGAGTTCTTGTTCAATCAACCAATTGGTGTCAAAACTTACTACGTCTTGCCACATAATCGAATCATTTTTTTGTGCCTTTAGAAATTCTTTTTTGACTTGTCGACGTTCCTCACTCGTTAATTGATTTTTCTTACTTGTAAAGAGTCCTGACGATTTTTCAGGATCTTCCATGTAATGATTGTATCCATCGGTAGAAAGCAAGTTGTATTGCTTAAATTCTTTTGTACGTGTCGCTTCATCACGGTCAATGTAATCAATATATTTAGAAAATGTTCTATTTTTTGAAGAAACAAATTTCCATTTTTGTACAATCGCTGCTTTTACCATTGTTATTCAAACATATCCTTAATTTCAGGTGGTAAAGAACTAGATTGAGGAGTATTTGTTTTTTCTTTTTCAGGAATATTTTCTGATAAAATTGATTGAACATTGTCCTGATTATTATTTGTTTCTTGTATATGCCCCTGTGCTTCTGCACGACTACGTTTCTTCTCTGCTAATTGTCGATAATAGTGTGCGACTTCTGTAATTGCACTTTCCATAGGTGGCGTGATCATTTCTCCCATACCAAGATATTTCGTGACATTATTCAAATAGAAATAGGTATTCCAACATTGTAAAAGAGTGCGCGCATTTTTTTCTGCATCACCTGTTCGTAGTAACGTGTAATGAACTTCTTTTTGAATTTTATCTAACTGTTTTGTTGTAGCTTCGTGCATGGTCGTCATATTGTCTACAATGCCCTTGTAGATCTCATGTTCGCGAAAAATTTGCTCCAATACAAGATAAAGCGGTTTGCTTGGTGAATTTTCTAAATACGGTTGAAGGTAGGCTAGTCCGTAAGCTGATTCTTCCGCTTCTCTAAAATTAATTTCTTTTTTAATCATCGATTTTCACCCCATGTATTTCTAAAAATTTGTGTAATGCTTTTGTGTTAGCATTTAACGCCGTGATCCATTCCTGACTCATTGTTTGAACGAGTGTTTCGTATTTCATGTTAAGGCCTTCTACCTCTGCAGAAAGGACGTGGTGGTTCAATAAATCGCGAATGTAGCCTTCACGCGATTGACCATTTTGTTTAGCTAAATCATCAATGCCCGCAATTGTTTTTTCTGGTATATTTCTCACCATAAATTGTTTCATACGACACCTCTCTTACGTTATTATTTATCACAACAAATTGAACGAGCTTGCTCGAGAAATTAAAAAAAGACCGACTTTGTGAAACAAAGAGAGGGCTATTTTTTAAGAGCATAAGGGGAAACTGATATCATAAATGATATAAACCGCAGTGCGGTTTGTTTCTGAGTGATATCTTAAAATCTTGTGAACCATGGTGGGAACATGGTCTATTTTTCAAAAAAAACAAGCAGACCATGTTGAGAACATGGTCATTTTTTTGTCTATCATGGTGAGAGCATGGTCATTTTCAGCTAAAAATACTTTCCACCATGTTCAGAACATGGTCATTTTAGTCTAAAAAAAGATAGACCCTGTTACCACCATGGTCTATCTTTTTTATTCTTTACTATTTTTTGACCGTTCATTGATTCGATTTTCGAGGTTTTTTTGCTTTTTATTTAGCTCAGTTAACTCTTTTTCTCGCTCATTAATTGTTTTTTGTAATTCTTCTTTTTTACTTTTATTTTGAGAAATTGTTTGTTGTAGTTCTTGTTTTTCTGAATCGGTTTTGTCTTTTAAGGTATCCTCTAAATCATTTGTAATTTGATTCAATTTTTCAACATCTTCTGCCAAACGCTGTTGCTCTTTTTTATTTTTCTCTTGTGCTTGTCGCGTTTCTTTCAGTTGGAATTTTAAAAAGTCAATTTCATAATCTTCCTTTGATTTATCCTTCGCGGGCAGTTCTTTGTCAGACAATTCTTTGTGAACAAAATGAAACTTCTGTTCATTTGTTAAGGTATCCTTACTGTATCCTTTTGGATAAATAGCAATCTGCAAATTTTGCCATTTTTCTTCAAGATTGTTAATTTCCAAGAGGTAAAGCTCTTCCGTAATTTTTTGTAGTTTGGCGTCGTAACGTGTCTTGTCTGTACGATTTTTTTTCACCGTTACAGACAATTCGTCTAAGACGTTTGAGCTGTTAATTGGTGAAAAAAATAAGACGTCTAAACGTTTATTTTTCGGAAAATACGCACGATCTATAAGTTGATATTCTCTCGTATCTTGCTTAATAATTTTACCAATTTGCGTTGATTGTTCAGAAGAAACTGCTGGAACAAAAAGGCGACTAGCAAAACAAACAAGAAACACAACAGCAATTATTCCAACCAATTTATTGTACTTTTTCCGCTCATTTTTTTTAAGAGAAATTGATTTTACCATTCTTTTTCCCTCACTTAATAGGCCTGCCTAATATAAGAAACAGTCAGCTGACTAATTTTTGTTTCACCATTTTTGTCCATTAATTCTACAAACAAAACAATCCCATTTTTATTGCCATTTGCTTCGTCTGTTCCGACAATGACGTACTTCATTTCTTCAGTTGTTTGTCGATAGATTGCTTTCACTTTTCCTTTTCCTTTTCCTTCAACATTTATATCTACAGAAGTATCTAGTCCATTGATTGCTCTAGCTTCTCCAGTGAACATGTCTCTAACACTTTTATTTCGTTCATCAATTGATGAATAGTTCAGAAACTTTTCGCCAAAATCTTGTAAGAAAGTGTCATAATCTTGTTGTGATATTTGCTCTTTTTCTGATTGCTCACTTGACTCTTTTGAGAACGTTTCAGAGGAAGATTTTAGGGAAATTGGTTTCTCTTCTTCTGCTTTTTTTCCTTGATACTTTGTGTAGATTTGTATACTTCCAATGCAAACTAAAAGAAATACAGCTACACCTATTCCTGCTTTTACCACATAGTTTTTCACTAGAATCCCTCCATTAATTACTTAACTTTGCGTACAATACTTTTGATCGTTGATAATCCAAATGCTCGTTGATACTGTGATACAATTTGTCCTCTTTCTGCATTTTGTTCCACTGTTCCAAAAGACTGTCCACCATTACTTACAGACGTTACTACGCCTGTGTGTCCATAAACCGAGGTAGCTAAAGTCCCACTTGTTTCCCAATTAAGAATGTCTCCTGCACGTATATCTTCTGCTTTTGGATAGCGAATGACTTGCCATCCATAGCTTGACCAATCGTAATCTTCACCAATAGCGGAAGCAAACATTTTGCCGCTACCCATTAATTGCGGACCACCCATTTTTTCCACATAATAAGCAGTTAATCCATAACACTGACCACCATTTACGGTTGTTCCTAGTACATTGTTTAGAACGCTAATATCACCTTTTCCATTCCCAATTGATTGATTATTAGGCAGTTGCGTTCCCCACTTGCTGATAGCAAAATCGTCCAAGCCTTTTAGGTCGTTTTTTTGATAAATGTCCATCATCGCTTGATAATAGGCTGTACCTTTTCCTGTACCTGCTGTTGCATATCCACCCGCATGAATAATATCTAAATCCATTCCGAGCTCTTTCGTTCCCACAACTTTATTAAAATTTGGTTGCTTGGCTAACATGTAACCATAGTAGTTAAAGGATTCCATTTTGCTTGGAAAACGCATGTAATTTCCTCCTTCATTACCTCCAATTCCTCGTGGTGTTCCTCGTGGAAACGGACTACCTACATACCATGTAATACCAAAATAATTGTTATCTGATTGTGAAGCAGCAGATTTTCCCCAAGCACTTTCATATGCCCATTGACCAATCGCAAGGCTAGGTAAGATACGATACTTTACGCCTACACCAACAGCATATTGTGCGATTTCGTCAGATATTTGACCTCTACCTTTTACTTCACTAAATATTGGAAGGCCTTCAGTAAAAACACCATTAAACGCTTCAAAGTTTCCATTCCCTTTACTGTTATTTTCGTTAACAATATTATAGAAAAACAGACCTAACATTAAGATACAAAAGAAAAAAATAAGTAAAAGCGTAAATAAATTCGACAGAATTAACCACGCAATTACTTTCTTTTTTACCTTTTTTTGCAGTTGTTTTTTTGCTAAATTCATCATACGCATTCCCTCAATTCTATGCACCACCATTGAAAAGAGCTAGCTCTTCTTCAGTAACTTGGAAAGTCATTTGAATATTTTGATCCCCAGAAATGCTCAAAATACCTTGCGAACCTCCTACCTCTTTGCTTGTTTCAAAGGCAGGAATAAGGTTGTATTCTGTTTCTGTAAATGTATTCCCAAAGATTTTTTTTAAAAAGCCAATTGAAGTAGAATCTTGTTTTAAGAGAATTTTGTATTGAGTCAAACCAAATATTTCTTTTAGTTTATTGGCAGCTTCTACTGTATCTTTGTCTTGGGCATTGTCTGCATTAGGAAACATACGCTGTACGCGCTGTGTTGCTAGTGCAATACCAGTGAAATACTTTCTTGCTTCTGACATCAAGGTAACAAACCATTTTGCTGCATAGGCTTTCTCAATGTTTAAAATGTTGTGACACTCGTCTACAACAACCAAACACCGAATAATGTCCCACCAATCTTTTTCGTTACGATCAAAATACCCTTTCTCACGCTTCCCTATTCGAGTAATATTTCCCATGATATGGTTTAACGCAATAAATAATTGACTGTCAAAAATTTCAGAACCCAGCTGAGAAATACCTGCTATATCAAAAAAGACAATCTGATTATCACCTAAATCAGGTACAGAAGTTTTTCCATCAAAAATATGTTTATATTGTTTCGTAAGTGGTTTCATCGTAATTTTTATTTTTTGTAAATAGCCTTTTCGTTCTTCATCAATGGTTTCTTCTACTTTTTCAAGATAGTTCATAAAGTCCGTACAAGTAGGATAGGCTTCATTCGGTAAACTTGTAATATCAATAGACGCGTCCTCTTTCCAAATACCAAAGTCAGTAAAGAAATCCCACACAATATCTTCATAAATACTAACTAATTCATCTGTTGCTGCTTTGTTCCTTATTTTGAATAAAATTCCTAACATCGAGATATGTTGAACAAACGACCCTCTGATATCTACTTCCACTTCGTCTGAATCATTCTCTGAATCTTTAGAAACAAGTGGATAAACTTGGAACATGTTAATCACACCTCTTTGTCCGTCAAGTGGGATAGAAATTCCACCATACTCTTTCACAATATTAAAGAACTCTCCTGACTTATCAAAACCTCTGATATAATGTCCTTTTGCTGCATTATCACGTAGAATTTTCTTTAAAATTGTCGATTTACCACTTCCCATATCCCCTGCTAAAAACAAGTTATAATACAATCGTTTTTTCGATTTAAAAAACAAGTCCCAATACACAACCCCACCTGTTTGTGTAAAGCCATAATAAAAACCTGTCTCGTCACTTAAAAATGTTTGGTTATGAGAAAAACCCAATCCTAACGCTTCGGCTTGAATATCCATTCCCTCACGACGATTTCTTAACTTACGCTGTTCTGATAAAGGAAGAAACATGGATTGCCACTCTTCTTTTTGTTCGCCTAAAAGCACTGTGCCATCATAACCATCCGAGTTCAATGTTCCTAAAACAATATTTACTTGCTTTTCCAACGCCTCTAGTGTTGGTTGGCTTAAGAAAATACGTATGGCAACTTTTTTTATTTGTTCACCTTGTTGCCCCATTTCAAAAGAAAGGGTACGTAAAATCTCAATTTCATTTGCTAAATCGTCTTGTTCGGTTTCTGTAGCCTTCTTCATTCGTGTCTTTAACTCACCAATAGTATCACTAATTCCCTTTTTGTAGGCTATATCCCCATCGAGCCGTGTATCAACCATTACGATAGAATTTTCTAAACTCGTTATTTCTAGTAACCAAAATTCCGACATAATTGTTGGCGTGTCTATTACATGAATACATGTTCGATACCCATCCCCCATGCGGTTATAGAAATCCTCTTTAAATGAAATTCCTCCCTTGGGTTGTGTATCATAGATAAATTGAATATCTTCATCAATGACTATTTTCTTTCTCGTCACTTAGCATTACACCTCCAGTATTGTTTAAAAGTGCCAATATTTTCTTTATTTGATCACGTTTTAATAATTGTGGTTCAAATAATTCCGAAAATCGTTTAATTATCGCAAAATTCTCATTCAGTTCCTTTTCTGTTTCGCCATAGATCACTAAGTATGAAGCAAACTTTTTGTATTCTTTTTCAATATATTTCATTTTTTCCAACTCTGTTTGTAGAATACGCATTTGATTGACGTTTTTTGCTCTGTCTCTCTTGTAACGAATATACGCTTGTTGCTTCTGGTTATCTTCTGGAAAATTCATAAATATTTCTTTCAATGAACTTGCATATTGACGGTGAAAACTCCAATAATTCTCTGTGACAAAATCCGCTTTCTTTTCGTCAAGTAATTCTAAATCGTATTTTTTTGTATCTAAAAAATATGCAAAAACTTCTTTTCCTCGTATCGTAATTTTTACAGTATGTTCATTCTTAGTTCCTGCAACAGGATAGACTTTTGTCAATCGAGCTAATTCTTTGCGGACTTTTCTTGGCTTTTTTTGTTCTTGCTGTTTTCTTTGTTCTATCGCATCAAATTTCATGTTCTTGCTCCTTTGGAGGAAGGATTGAATGGTAAGTCGTTTTGTCCTTTAAAAATAATTGAATGACCACTTGAATATTTTTTTTGGCAGGAACATTACTTGGAGATAATAAAAGATACATAGAAATAGGGTATGCTATCACATACCCTATTTCTATGATTGGTGCGACAAAAACTTTTGTTAAATAGCCGAAGCCCCACGCAGCAAAAATGATAAATACGTCTTTCATATCTAATTTACCTGTTTTCACTTTTGTAATAGCTTCTTTTGGACGTTCTATCGTTTTTCTCACGTAAAATCACCTACTTTTACAAGTAATTGTCTAGGTTGTTTGTTTACAGACTTTAATACGTCTAGCGTAATAGCTATACTTTCTTGAAAACTAGAACTTTCACTTGAATTTGACATTTTCATCAAAATGTTTTTAATACCAGTTTCATATTCAGCAAGTACCTTATCAATTGATTTTCCCCATACAAGAAATTCACAACTGCTGTGTGTTGAATCAATCCCTACCGTTAAAATTTGTGAACTACTTGGCTCTTGTAGAGCTACTGAAGGGACAATAAAGCTATCGATAATTTCTTGATCTTCAAGAGCACGATACATTTTGTTTAAAAAGTACAAATAGAAAATTTTTTCTTCCTTCATAAATAAAAACCTCCTTAATCTTTGAACTGATCGCTAATTCGTTTAGAAGTAGCCTTGCTGACATCATAGACTTTGCGGGTTCTTCTCGCTGTAGTTCCACTATCTAATACACGTTTCGCTCCTTGTGCATATAAACCTACCACTTTATCACCTACCGACTCTCTATCAATAGCTCTAGGCTGCATATCTCGAACCATTGCAGCTCTTCCTTCTTGACTTGCTTCTTGGACATGTTTTGGAAATTGTTTTTCACCAACCATAGGAACAGGAGGGAGTATTGGCTTTCCTTCTAATACCTTCCTAGCTTTCGAAGCGCTATTTACATTTGACAATGGAGTATTCGGATTTACGCCTAAATCAGCCAGCACTTTTTTATTTTGCATGGCTTGCTGTTTAGGGTTCCGTATAGGTGCAGCAGGTTTTTTCAATTTGCTTAGACTTTTTTGCATTTCTTTTGTAGGTTTAGCAGGTCTTGTTGCTTCATTTTCATGAATTTTTGATAATGGACTGTTTTGATTCAAGTTTGTCGGATTCATTCCAATATTTCCGCTACTTTCTTGAGTATTCACCGACTTACTTCCGTTATTTTGAGAGTTATCGTTACTTGTGTTAGCAACTTTCTTCTTAGATAAATCAGGTGTTCCTGTAGGTGTTGCTTGGTTTTTAGACGGTTTAAACCCATCAATTAACCCTTTCATTCCACCGCCAACGTAAGCCCCAGTACGAGCAATTTTTCTAGCTCCTCGATAGGCAGATTTCGGCGTGTTCTTTATCATACTTCCTGCAGTTTTTGCCAATCCTTTTCCTGCAATTGACCCTTGTGTAACAGCCATTACACTACGGCCCACACTAGATAACCCTGCATCAATGCCAAACAGTTGCTCAACAAAGTTCGGTCCGTCGATAACTAACCAAGCTCCTGCCGCTACAGCAATTCCTTTTGCTAGACTAGAAATATCTGCTTGTGCAACAAAACCACTCCACAAATCAAAGATATTTATTAGAAACATAACCATGTACAAAACAACAAAAGTGTCTCGAATTTTTAGAACTAATTGTTTATTTCGTTGTCCGTCTTTTAGGTCAGTTAAACTAATTCCCATCGTTAGCAAATACAACAAACCTAGCTCATTAATCATTCGTGCTGCTTTAAACATCACAAAGAAATACACAATTAGCTTAGTGAATAATTCTAGTGTGATTAACCACGGATGCCACGAATACCGATAATAAGCAGGATCGCCAATGCTCCAGAAACTTTTCATGTCTGCTACTTCTGGTTTTCCATCAACCATTACTACCTGCTTTGTCAATAGGTCTTTGCCCTTTTTACTAAGAGGAGATTCGTTAAACAACCAATTGCTTGTATCAACCTTTTCAGATATATTCAGTAGTTCAATATCCACTTTTTTATCAATATCATTTTGTGTATCTGTTGATTTCCATTCATTTTTATCAACAGTGTACAAATCAGTAATATTATTTTTAAATACTTCCGTACTTGCGCTACGCTCATTTGTTAGTAGTTTTGTTCCTGCTCCTACCAATCCTGCTCCTTGTTGTAGCCCCCAAGGAAGCAAGACAAGAATGGTCATAGCAAGAATAACACTCTCTACAAAAACATTTTTATCTGTTTTCTTAATTGACATAATTCGATAGCCAAAATAGGCAACTGCAATGGCGCCAATTGCCAAAATAATCGGCTGATACGTATCAATCATTTCTTTAATCGGTTTATAGTTATAAAAATCAATTAACTTATAAACTTCTTTTGTCATGCCTGAAATACTATCTACTGTCCATGCAATCCCTTTTAAAAGCACAAAACCTAAATCTCTAAGTGAATCCATAATCCATGAAGCAATGTGTAATAAGTCTCTGAATTTTAATAATTCTTCTTTCATGGAACATTCACTCCTCGTTTACACTGCCTTTAAAAGCAATAAAAGCGGCTTTTAGATTAGGCCTATATTCTGTGTTACAGAAGTAGCGTAATTGATTTTCATCTGTAAAAGTTGATAATTTTTCTTTTTCATTCTCTGACAGATTATCTTTATAAGCCGCCAAAAAGAATTCTTCAAATACGGATTCACCTAATTGCTCTCGTAAAGTTGGCTTGATATTTGTATCAAGTGAAACACTATCGATTGCAGCTACTTGTTCTGCCATATATCGTTCCTCCTCTTTTTCTTGTCTTTTTTGTTGTTGCTCTTCTTTTGAGGGAATCCTTTGATCATTTTCATCTACTTCGTATTCATCCCACTTCACAATATAATCAACTAAATCGATGGAGGAATGCTGTTCCTTAGATAATTTCAATTCAGTTAAATTCTTCTTGCCATCAAATCGAGGAAGTAAATACTCATAATGAAATCTCATTTCTGTTCCATCGTTTACATTTGCAAAAATTGGATAGGGTGTAATCTTTTGTCCACGTAAATCTCGACGCATTTTCGTACGATCAACGACCCACTCGCCTTCTTTTAAATCTCTTAGTTCATTAGCCGTTAACAACTGTCGTCCATCTTCACGTTCGCCAAAACTCTTATCTATACTCATTGGATCACCATGTCGATCTGGTGCAATCACTGTTTTTTCTCCTAATTTTTTAGCAAAGTAGTCCGCGTCGTCGTATTCATCAGACATGATATAAATTTGATTCCCACAAGCAGCTGTAATAGCCTTACTCATTTTATCGCCATACTTATCATCAAGCTGCGCATAAGATTGAATTACCAAGTGATAAATAAGGTTTCGACCTAATCCGACGTTCATGCTACGACTAAGCCCATCAATTGGTGGAATATTGGCCGCTTCTTCTAATAAGTAACGGACTCTACGTTTAACACCTTTACCTGTCAATGTTGCTCGCTCTGCTAATACTTCATTTACTTGCGACAAAAAGGTAGAAATAATACTGTAGTTACTATCGTTCCAGTCAGGATAAACAATAAATAAAGCGATTGGTTTTTCGCCATATCCTAAATCTTCTAAATTAAAGTCACTATCTAGCGTCAACCGTGCAATGGCATCATACGTATAATTCTTTAGCTTGGCCATCGTTCCTGTAAAAATACCACTACGTGTAATCCCTTGTGAGAATTTGATTGTGCCATATTGCTTTCTCGCAACACTTGTTGGCGGTAAATCATTGAAAAATGTATCAAGAGCGGTATTCCCTTTTTCATCAGGGTACGCCCCTAATTCTTCTAACATACTCGTTACTGCATACATATTGATAATTTGCGTTTGCTTGGTTTCAATCCCAATTTCACAAATTGCTAAAATAAGCGCATTTAACAAAGAAATACTTGCTTCTTCCCACATCGGTTCTTTCGCATTTGGGTTATGATACAAACTAAAAGACAAACTATTTGCCAACATTTGGGCTTTTGTTGTATCTCCTTTTAAATAGGCTTGTTTCACTAAATCTAAAGGATTATAATGAATCCCATTGGTAGGATCGACCAAATTTAAGCAATACACGTCATAGCCAAATTTTTCAAAGGAATCCTTTGTGTTCTTTAACATATCCCCTTTTAAGTCATTTACAAGCACGGAATCCTTTTCTTTTGCACGCATAATTAAATCCAAGAATGGATAAGAAAACAAAGACGTTTTCCCTGATTGTGTCCCACCAATTGTTGCAGAGTTGGTATTTTTACGATCAATATAGACAAATGTTTTTTTGACTTTCTTTCCTTTTTCTCGAACTGTTTCTACAGTAGTTGCTACAGGAATCCCTGAACTTCCTTCATATTCCTTGTCGTCTAAAGCAACCTTAACGTATTGCTGATCTAATTCTTTTTTTGTTGTAAACCGTTCCGACCCTTTGGTTTTCAGGTTTATATCTTTAAAGGCTATTCGTATTTCATAGAGCTTGATAAGCATTTTTCCTAGAAGAATGCCGATCACTCCTCCATAACAAAAATAAACCCAAAAACCACTTAGTTTTTTCGGTATGAAAAACCATGATAAAGAAAAAGCGACAGGAAATTGCTTTCCTGTCGCTGCATATTCTTTTATTCTGCCGATAATTCCCTCTAAAGAGAGAATAAAGTTAAAAATTAAATTAACCCCGAAAAAGATAATCATTGTAAAAACAAACCCAAAAATGATTAGCATGTACGGCTTTGCTAGAAACTTTTTCCATTGTTTGTATTCTTTATTCACTTACACATCATCCTTTCTTCTCCATGTCCATTTTGAGAAGAAATCAACCACATAGGGAACTTCCACGTATATACAGAAAGCACTTGCTACTATTGGTAACAGATAAAGAAGCTCTTTATCAACAATAAGAGAAGAGACACAAACAAGCACAGAGAACCCACTACATATTACATAAGCAATATGACTACCGATTGTATCTCCTTCAGCAAGTAAGCTAACACAGACCAACAAACTAACAAAAAAAGAGAAAATACCATACTCATTTTCTCACCCCATCTCTAAAAACACTCGTTTGTGCTACTGCTTGAGGAAATAGTTGTTCTTGGTTTACCTTAAAATAAAAAGGTGTGTACCTTATCCTATAAACTACGAGCAACTGCTTTTGTGTAACTTCCCCTCCCCATTCACTTCCTACGTCTGGTAAAAATTGTTGTTCAGTTTCTTTTTTTTCACATTTAAGCCTTACTGGTTTCAAGTACCGATACCATTCAGAATTTAATCGCCACGCTGTTTCTTCAAATGCTCCATTTGTTTTATAAAGTGGGAAAATACTCTTCCTCAACTTTTCATTTTCTAGCTCAACTATCCGTCGAATAAAAAGATACATTATCATCGCAATTACAACGGTTTCCATTTGTTGACCAAATTGGTTAATTGGTAATGTTCCTAGACCAATCAGGTAATTAGAAAATATCTTTTTGCTAGTCTTTTCAATTAAGACGTCAAAAGCTTCATCGTTATTTATCTTCAAACTAAGCATATAAGCAAATATCCCTAAAAAGAAAATCATGCTAATAGTAGGAAAAGCGTGGGAAAACATTTCAGGCTTTGCTAGATTCCCTTTAGTATCTTTCACCGAAAAATAAATGGTACTTCCTAGATACTGCCAACCATGAAAAGCAGCGATACCCAGACTAAGCAAAAAGACTAATTTTGTTCCTTGTAAAAGAATCGTTCGAATCAGTAGTAAAATAAATTGATTCTTTGCCAATTTATCCATCTTTTTTTACACCTCTATTTCCTGCAGTAATCAGTGTATACTTGCTGCCTCTATTCTTGCGTTGCATTTTCTGAAGAAACAGGTGTTTTAGTTTCTTGTGTCTGTTCATCAGCTGACACACCCTTTCCAGTTTCTTGTGTCTGAGCGGGTGCAGAGTCGGCTGCTTCAATCACTGGTAATTGATTAAAATCTTCAACAACCGCTTGTACCGATTCATTTTGTACGCTTGCTTGCTCATTTAATGATTCAACTGATTGCTGCGCATTTACCAATTGTTCTTGTGTTGCTGGTTGACTAGCCGTATTTAATTGTTGTTCAATTTTTTCTTGATTATTTTGAACATGTACAGCAGCTGCTTCTGCATGAACAACTTCTCCTTGAAGATTTGTTGCTACTTCCTGATTTTCCTGAGCCTGATTAATTGCATTTGCCACTTCATTTTTAGCCGTCTCTGCTTGAGGATTCAGTTCTTCATCATAGTATTGTTTAATTTCATTCAATGATTGATCCGTTTCTTTCGCTTCAGACAAAACTTTTTCTGCTGTATTCGTTGCTTCATTTGCGTTGGTTTGTGCTGTTTTTATTTCTGTAACTTTCTGTTGTAGTTGAGTATAGGTTTCTTGAAATAAGGTCTGATTTACTGGAAGCACTTCATTCGTATCTGTGATTAGCTGTTTAATCTGAGTCGACAGCTGATTGTATTCCTCTACAAGTGAAGCGACTTCTGCCCAATAGGTATTTGCTTTTTCTGTATTTTGATTTGTTTTTTCTTCAATTCTTGTCAAGGTATCTAATTTTTCTTTTACACCTTCCAAGCGTTGATTAATTTTTTGCGCTTCTTCTGTAGTAGTCTTTAATTTTTCTTTTGCTCGATCAGTTAGCCCTTCTACATCTGGTTTTGGCTCTACTGGATCAGTTGGTACAGGTGGAACTGGCGGTACTGGAATATCAGGAATTTCTGGAGTTTCTGGAACGATAGGAATATCTGGTTTATTCGGTGTATCTTTTGGTTCGACTAGTTCATCTTTTTTAACATCAGATAACACATTTTTTTCACCCACACTTGGTTTTAATGAATGTGATAGAAGAGTATTCGTAGGAGTATCAGCCAATGCAAGCATTTTTTCTTGCTCTTTGGCTGCTCTGTCTGCTCGTAATACTTCTTTTTCTTCCTGCTTTGTAATAGCTTTTGCTAACTGACCTAACAAACTAGTTTCTTTTCTAGGAAAAACAGTCTCAACAGCAGAAGCCTCATCACCAATGTCAACTGTAGCTAACGGATCTTTTCTTTTCTCTTTTGTGTTCTTCTCTGTTTTTTTATTCTTTTCCTTTTCGGTCACTTGCTTTTCCCATGATCTGTTTGTTTTCTTAACTGGTTGTTTACCTTGTTTTTCTACAGATTCAGACTGTATTTCTTTTTTCTCAGTCTGTTTATAAGCTGCATACGTCCCTGCACTGCCCAATAAAAGGACAGAACATAAGCCAATCAAAAGATATTTTTTTCTTTTTTTCTCTGTTTGTTCACTCATTTTGTATCACTCCCGTTATTTTTTCCTAGTAATTGTAGGTTTGACTCCCACATATGATAATTTTCTTCTGCTTCCTCTCGTTCTTTAGAACTCAAATTTGCATTTTTCTTGTCCTCCTCGTACTTTTTAAGGAGGTTTAGAATACTTTTAGCTACATCAATATCTTCTGCTAGTTCTGCATTCTGTAGGGTCTTGTTGATAGATTCTGCCTTCCCTACGTCTTTACTTCTAAGAGCTTTATACGCTAAATCTACCTGCTTTTTGTTAATCTGATTTGCTAATAGTTCGCTTTTAATTTCTTTGTTAATCAAAGTGGCTTCTTCTAGCTTTCCTAGTTTTAAAAAAGCATATCCTTTCATTGCTAAAACTGCCTTATCTTGAGGAATTTTTTGTGTGGTCGTCACTTTTCCCCAATTTTCTTCAAGAAAGGCTAAATAAAAAATAGCTAAGGGACGTTTAGACACCTTAGCTATTTCTCTTAATTCATTTTTATTTTTGTCCTCAAAAAGAGAGGTTAGGACTTCTTCTTCCTTATCAGGATACTTTTCTATCAGCTGTACATAGTCTTTTTCTTTTAATAGTGTTTGATACTCACCTTTACTTTTAGCTACACTGTGAGATTGGCTACTTCCATACGTCATATAAATATACATACCTCCACTAAAAAAGATAGTTAAAATCACTATCAAAACAGGACGATTATGTCTTTTCCTTTCATCGAAGATTGTATTCAGCGCTTTTAAAGAAAATTTATGGTGTTTTTTTCCTTCTGTGTCAGCCATTTGCTTAGTCGAGGGTTCAGTTCCTTCTAAACGTGCTTCTTCTGCTTTGTAAGCTTGTTCAATATAAGCCAAACCCTTTTGCTTCTCCTCGTCACTTGAGCTTGGAAAACTCGTTTTAAACAAAGTGTCTATCAGTAATAGAAAATTACTTGCTTCTTCAGATCCAACCTCAAATTCTGCTAAAAAAATACTGTCATCCTTCTCAGATTCAAAAATTTCTATGGCTACCAGTCGACGAACCTTTCCTAATGGAACATTTCTAGCTACCTCTTTCAATTTTTCATCTGCTTCATGTAAAGTATAACGTGTTTTTTTAGGAAAAAGCTTCACTAATTTACCTGTTGCGTGAAATTGTACTTCCATGCCTACCCTCCCTTCTTTCAAAATAAAAACTCCTCATTTTATAGTAGCTAAAAAGCTTATTGAAGAAATCGAATAATGGCTTCTGCACCCATTACTACAAGGAAACCGATCCCCACGTTTTTCATACCGTCTTGTGCTTCTTCAATTTTTTGTCTATTTTTTGTCATGTAATGATAGCCCATAATTGCCAACATCACCGCTCCGTATGCACCTGCTCCACCTTGAATTGCTCGTAACACAAATGTCGCTTTCTCAACAAAATAATCCATTTATACTCTCCTCCTAATAATTATTATGTGTGCTTGTTTTAGCCGATTGCTTTAATGCATCTAAAATTGCTTCCTGATTTTCATCAAATACTTCATCATATTTGCTTGCTAACCATTCGTCAAAATTTTTCCCTTTCGCTTCAAGTAGTAATTTTGCCATGGTTTTCTTTTTATTTAATTCCTTTTGTGTGATAGCCATTCTCTTTCAGCTCCTTTTCTTCTGTAATTATTTTTCTGAAACATTTTTTCTAATTCCTGCAATTACTTAGATATGGTACCCAATTCGTTTTTTCCTTACACGCTTTTGTTCTTTTCTTTGTTCCTTGACTATTTTTTCTTCCGTAATGTTCGGGGTCACTTTTTTATATTCAATTCCTGCAAAAGGTGTGAGCTTTTCAAGTTCAACATAATAGCTTTGCGCGTCTACTTTTTTGACCCACATTTTTTTTACGCCATATCCTTCCCATAAATAGCCCAATTCACGTAATCCATAACGAAATTCATACCCATTTTCAATGCCAATATAGTAATAAGAAAGAAACGTAGGCGATATTACAGGTCGAATAAGAAAATTATCTTTAGAACCATACCTTAAAAGAACCTGTACTTCTTGCTCTGCAAGAGTTTGAGTAGCGACTTCTTTTTGCCAAGTATGACTAACCGTAAACCAATGAAAACCTCGCTCTTTTAATTGATTTTTAAATAATCTTCCGTGTTTCACAATAACCATTCGCCTTTGAATATCCTCAATTTCTGGAATTTCCCAGTTAGAAACTTCCCCAAAATATCTTTGTAAACCTCTACTATCCCCTGCATCCACTTCGTCTAAAACATCGGTGAGTTGAAGTAAATTCATTGCAACTGCTGTGACATACAATTTCTGTAATCGTTCATAAAATGGTTTCTCATGTCCTGACGTTCTTGTATCTTCATATTCCACATGATGAGCCACCTCATGCAAACAAGTAATTAATAAAAACCTTGGTTCTCTTGATAAATTAAAGATTTCTATCAATCGTTCTTGCCTTTTATAATGTGCATGTTTGCTGGCTAGCTCTTTAGGACGAATGCGTATAAAATAACTTAAATAGTTTTTGTAATTGTCAGGATAGGCATACTTTAAAACTGTATCGAGCGCCCCTTTGATTAATCCTTCATCCTTACTCACTTTGTGACCTCCTGTAATAATTTTTACTGTATGCTATCACTTAGTTTTTTCGCTAATCTTTCTTCTAAGCTATTTTCAATTGGTAAGACTTCCTCAATAATTCTCAGCAGGTGGCTATATGCAAACCATACGTCATCCAAGTCAAAAGCTTTCTGTCTTTGAGTCAACACAAACTTTAATTCTTTAACTTCGTCTATTGTCATTTTCTTCTTTATGATCTCTTTAAATGTGTTTCCAAAATCTTTGGAATTGTCATAAGCCATTACAAAAGGGTCAAGAAGTTTGTACGCGTTTTTTGTTTTTCCTTCATACTGATTATTTTTCTTTTCAAACAAATTCTCACATACTTTATTTACCAATAATGTTGCTACTACACTACTAGCTGTGATTATAATTTCTTTTTTCATTTTTTCCCTCCTATATTTTTGTCTCAGTCATCATCTTTTTTGAAAAGAAGATCTCGACTATCGCTAATAAAAAAATCAAAGGTACAGAAAATGCCATACCTTTAGCCGCAACATCAAAAATTTCATACAATAAATAATCCATCGTTATCTTCCTTTCCGCAACCAATTTCAAAAGAAATCCCAATCGTCTATGTGTCGTTGGTCTTCTGGCATATTTGCTAATTCTTTCCAATAAGCATCTTCTAAAACGTCTAACATGAATCGTTTTATTTCTTGTTGTTTTTCCTCTAGTTCTCGTACATTACGTATGTCATTCGTATTTAAAGACCGCTTGTTTATTTGCACGTTGATTATTTCTTTTAATTGGAAATATACTCGTTCTAACTCTTTTAGTGTTTGTTTCTTGAAAGACGTATCATAAAAACAGCGTTTTAGTGTGATTTTTTGTGTTTCTTTGTCTAACCAAACATCCACAAATTCCAACGAATTTAGCCTATTTAATAGACTGTAGCCAGAAAATCCAAGTAAACAACTTAGAATAAAAGATACATACATTGGCTTTTCTTTCTCCTTTACTTATGCTTTTAACGTTTCGCCGAAGATCTCTTCAAATACTCCTCTATTAATAGGTGTTTTGATAAAAAAGACAGGCACATTAATTCTGCCTAAATTTGGTTTCACATAGATACTTTTTTCTGGATATACTTCTAATGCCAAAGATTTTCCATTTTTAATAATATTCAACGTGGTGATCTCTTGAATGTTTTCTTCGGTAATTTGTTTGCTGTACCACATTTCCATTGCACGTGTATTTTTCAATCGAACTTTAACTAACTTACCTGTGTTTCCTCTCCACTGTAAGGTCAAATCTTTTTCTTGGATGGCAATTTCTTTCATCCCCTTTGCCTCTCTTTCTGCTACTACTGCTTCCAATGTTTCCCCTCCATAACTAAAAAAAGAAGGACAATCAGTTCGTCCTTCTTTTCGTCTTCAATTATTTTGTTTCTTTTCTACGTTTAAATCCTAAGCCTGCTAAGCCAAGCATTGTAACTAAACTACCAGCTACTGTTAATAAGACATTTTGTTTTTCGCCTGTTTGCGGCAATTCTGGCACCACACTTGCCTTTTCTACCACTAATGGCTCTACTGGTGCTTGCGGTTTTTTTGGTGTTGGTGGTACAATCACTGTTTTTTCTGGTGGCGTTTGTGGTTTTTCTGGCGTATGTGTCACTACCGTATTAGTTTTAATCTTCTCATTGTTGAAAGATTCTTCGATTGTGTTGTAAACGTCTCCTGCCGCAATTCGTTCTACACCAATGAACGCTTTCCATGAGTGTGCAACGTTTTTGTTTTCTTTTAGATTCATCGCATCTAAAAAGGCTTGACTGGCCGTGATTTTCACTACCCCTTGTTCAAAGGTCATCGTGAATAGTTTCGAAATGTCATCCCCTTTATTCACTTTAGTTCCGTCTGCTAAGACAAACGCAGAATTGGCAAACACAGACCATTGGCCACTAAATTTGTCATGTTTGACGTCTAGTTTGTCACTAAGCGACCATTCTTCCACAACACCAGCGTATTCTGCAGGAATGTCACTACTTGTAAATTCATAGAAGAATTTCTCCCCTAATTTGATTGTAGCGCCATTTTGACTTTGTTTGTCACCGACTTTAATAACCACGTCTTTTTTAGGGTTCACTTTTGGAATATGGTTGACAACGGTATTCGTTTTAATTCGTTGACCAAATGTATTTTGTTCCGCTGAATTATAAACATCCCCAGAAACATTGGCTTTGACTTTTGTAGGGAGCGTTACACGCAATTCTTGCCCACCATACGCTAGAATAAAGGCTTGTGGGTCTTTGGCAGAGATTGTCACCGTGCCTTTGGCATCGTCCCATGAGATTGTAAACTGGTTCGTAATGTCTACCCCTTTGGAATCTTTGACACGAAGTAAATCTTTGATTGGTGTCACTTTCGTTTCATCGTAATCATCGAAGAAAGAAACGCCTGTCGCAAGATTGACTGTGTCAAAGGCAAAGTCTTTATCGTACCCTTTTAAGTCCCAAGTCATTTCATAAGAAAGAACATCACCACGAGCCACTTTTCCATGGTTAATATCTTCCCCTTTTTTGTTATGAACGGCTTTGGTTGGTTTTGGATCATCAGGTGTATGCGTCACCACCGTATTAGAACGAACAAGCTCTTTGTTGTAGTTTTCTGTTTGCGTGTTTTCTACGTCACCTGTTTTAATCCGTTCGACTTCCAGATACACAGACCAAGCTTGTTTACCTACTTTATTGCTTCCTTCATTTAAGGCGGCCAATAATGCTTGATTCATCGTAAAAGTAAGATCTTGTCCGTCTTTATTTGTCAATTCAATATATTTTGTAATATCTGAACCTGCTTTAAGGGTTTCTTTACCAATTTGAATATCATAGTTCGTAATAGCGTGCCATTTCCCTGTGAAACGATCATGGGTCGTGTCCAACACATCATTCATGCCCCATTCTTCGGTAATTCCGCCATAGTTAGCTGGACGTTCGGAAGATTTCACTTCATAATAAATTTTTGTTTGTAACGGAATATCTTTATCATGTAGAGAAACACTGCCAACTGTACCGTTTTTATCTGCTTTTACATCTTTGGAAGGATTACTACCTGGCACATGGTTAATCACTGTATTTGTTACCGTTTCGCCATCATTTGTCAGCTGAACAGCTGTATTTTCAAAATCGCCTTCTACATTTTTCACTACAAACGGCAAGACAAGTAAATATTTATACCCCATTGCTAAAACAACAGAGCCGTCTGCATTGGTTTTCATCATTGCCGTGACGGTGTTTTGATCTAAATTAAGATCATAAGAAGCAGTCACGTCTTTCGCTTTTCCTGAATTAATCGCTGCAGCAACAGCTTTTAAGTCTTTTTCGTTTAGACTTGCGTCTGCTTGATAAACTTTCACTTTGGATAAATCAATCGTCACTTTTTCTGCATCAAAGGTATCTCGAATCCCTTGTTTTGTTACTGTTTTTGGATCTACTTTGGCAAGTTCTGTCGTATCTCCTGTTACAATGTATTGTAAAGAGTCGCCACGTTTCACATTTAAATCATTGATATTTTTCTGACCATCAGTGACTTCTTTGTTCGGAACAAGAACAGGAACGACATTGGCTTTGTATCCATTAAATTCAATCGTTGCTTTTTCTGGTTCTTTAGGACTATTAAATTGTCTCTTCGGTGTTACAGATTTTGCATTTAAGTTAGTACTAAAAGCAAACCATTGCGCACTAGATACAGGCACATTACTTTTTCCTTTTGTTGTCATACCAAAAGAAAAGGAAATACGCCCATTGGCTAGACCTACACCTGAACCAAAGTACGCATTCTTGTGACCTACAGCGTCCCAATCACTATTTTTCAATCCAGAAGGTCCTGTGCCATAGTCAATATCTTCCAGTGAGTAAAATTTTCCATCCGCTTGTTTTTTTACATATGAGCCATTAATGTATTTGAACGCATTGTTGTCCCCAAAATCAGAAACAAATTCCGCATGGCCACCTTTATTCGTTAAACTTGAATTTAAAGAAGACAGCGCATACGCAAATGGACTATCTTTATCTGGTAGTACTTCTTTACCTGACGCATCAAAGAACTTAATCGTTAAGCGTGTTTTAACATCCTTACCATTGACTCTGTTTGTACCAATAAAAGCCGTAATAATCGGATCGTTTGAAAATACTGCATTTAACGTACCACTTTGACTTGGTGAGGATTGTAGCTCATAAACAAATTCTGCTTTTGTAATTTTGCGCCCTAAGTAACTAGCGTTTAGCCCTGTATAGGTCACTGTCACTGGTTTGTTTTTTTCTAAAAGAACCGCATAGCCTCCATTAGCCCCAAGGTTTACCTCTTTTACAAAGGAATTCTGGAAGTTGCCAGTAGCTTTTCCGCCCATATCTTTCCGTAATTTCGTAAAGATATCTTTTGAATCTCCTGCATTTACTTTATTAAAATCAGTTGCTTTGATAAATTTTCCGCCTTTAATCGACGAAATTTTAGTGTCTTTCGTCACGACAGATTGATCGAACACTAGGTTTTTACTAATCGCTTCATTGATATAGCTGTTTTCGTTCTTATGCTTGTTGTATTCAGCGACTTCTTTTTCATAACGTTCTTTTTCCGCTTTTTTTTTTGCCGCAATTTCTGCATTTTCTTTGGCAATTTTTTCATTTTTGGCTTTTAATTCAGCCGCTTGTTGCGCAATCTTTTTCGCTTGTTCTTTTTGTAGTTGGTCTACTTCTTTTTCTTTTGCGGCTAAATCTTTAGAAGAAACGTTGCCTAAGTCTTCTGCTGGTTTTTCAACGACAGTAATGTTCGGATCTTTTTTCGCTTCATCAACTGCTTTGTCAACGTCTGGTGTTTCAAATTCTTTAGGAATGGACGTTGATTTGTTGGCTTCATTTTCAGCTGGTGCAACTTCTGTTGGCTGCCCTAGAGGTTCATTGGTTGTTTCTGGACTGACTACTGGTTGTTCTTGTGCTGATTTTTCAGCTCCTACTGTTGGTTGTTGCGCGTTTGTGGTATCATTTGGGGTAGCTGAACTTTGTTCAGTACCTTTATTTTCTGGCGCTACTTCTTCTACTTTGGTCGGTTGAGAAGTAGTGTCTTTTTGTACTGTTGCTTCTTCAGATACTGCCGTTTTAGGTGTTTCCTTTTCTGACTGCAGGTCGGGGTTATTGGGTTGAACCGTCGTTGTTTCTGGTTGCGTATCTAATTCCGCGGCTTGTACATTATCAGTAGCTAATCCTACGGCTCCTAACACACTTAGAAAAAGAATAGGGACAGTTACCCAGTGATTCTTAGCTTTATATGTCTTATATTGTTTTTTTGCTTTCATTTGTTGCTTCAAGAATCATTCTCCTCGTAAATTTTTTTATTTTATAGGCAATGATTCTTTCTGCATGGATCACGTGCACAATACATCCTTCTCCCCTCCCCCTTTTTTTTTGACAAATATTTTACTTTATGCTATAAAATTAGTAATTTAACATATATTCTTTTCACTCTTTTAAGCTACCTAATGTAGGTAGCTTTTGTTACTAGTCCTTTTTTCTAAACAACATTCTGTAGAATATTTAATTTCGAGAGATAGTTAGCTTTTTATTTTTACTTATTCTTGTCTACACCTTAAAGATGAATCGTTTAACACTTTTAAAATAAAGCCTCCTATCCAATGACTGATGATTCATTGTTAATTACAGAATGTATACTTCATTCAACACATCTTTTCTATTACTTAAAGATTTATACTAATAACTATAATCATAATTATCGGGTCAAAGGTTATAGTCTCTTATGTTAGTTTATTAAATACAGAGTAAACATTGGTGCTTAGCATAAAAAACGTATATACCGTATTTTATATTCTCAAAAGGGACTCCATCCTCTCTTTTTTACTAAACTATAATCATTTAGATTTAAAAAAAAGAACATGATTATGAGTAATGAAATAGTTAATATAATAAAATTCAAGAAACTAAAAAATATACTACAAATGAAATCTCTAAATATACAAAATTAAGTGCTTAAAAACTAAACTTACATGATGCTTTTTGTCTTACTTAATTTACTCTTAAAACTAATTCTTAAGCAGCTGCTTTTGTCAAAAGCACATAGGAATTTCACCTCTCCCCAAGTTTACGGCGAGCCTTACGGAAGTATCATTATCCCAACTTCACATCATCACTTTTTATTGACTATAAAAATTATTTTAGAATATTTATCGCTCCTTCTTTACGATAAGAGATCATGGCGTAACTAAAATATGCTCCTTGAAGTGTTAACGTACTGCTAGAATGTATTTAATTTTCAATGATCTATAAATTTTCTACCAAAATAATTGAAAGGGGACTTTTTAATTATTTAACTTTAAATTTCAATATAGATTCTGAAAATTTATAACTCCCTCAATGTATACTCTTCTACATAGGTAATAAATTGACCACTTCATTAAATCCATTCATACTTATATTGAGAATTTTATCGATTTCAGTATCATTAAACTTGCAAAATAAAAAATTTTTTATGTCCAATAACTGGTTTGGCTATTGATAACTTTTTATTTGAAATTAATATCTCCATTCCAAACAAGAAATAGATATCTTGTTCATCAAAATGAGTAAGGGTACTTAGCTTCATTTGAGACGTTCAATAGTTCCTCATTTTCTTTTATTCTAGTGTTTCGTTTTCGAATAGTTTTAGCTCATTTCGTAATACTTTTTTGCAGTAGGCATCAAATTGGTGTTGTATAGATTTCTCATTATAATTTTGTTGCATGATAATATGCTCCTTTTTCCCCTTTCCACTAATACAACAATCAGAGAGCCCTTTTT
>SKFA01000140.1_pt1 | contig 59191 bp, 75 predicted proteins | sample 4820291 | NCBI WGS metagenome assembly SKFA01 (sample SAMN11008795, study PRJNA524170) | human gut metagenome | isolation source: fecal sample from pouch patient p30 | place: Israel: Tel-Aviv | reverse complement strand
GCTCGTCAGCGCGCTTGACGTTATCCAGGAAAATTTCAGGCGTCGTCGTTCCCAAAGGCGGGTTAAGTTCGGCCATGTTTTTTGCTCCAAAAAAGGCGTTCGCCCAAACGAGGGTTTGAGCGAAAGAAAAGTTGAAAGGGATTTTTTTGGTATTAAGCAGCGACGCCGGGGTATGTGGCGTCGTCGTACTGGTAGAACGATTCGAGGTATTCTTTAGCGGTGACCTGACAGGTTCCGTCTGACTGCGGAGCGATCTCCTCTACAATGGCGTCGTAGACGTGGCGCGTTGAGCCGCAGAACACCAGGCGGATCGGCTCGATGGTTGCCGACGACAGGTCAACCTTCATCGGGTCATCAAACTCGCTCAGGTGCGGGACTGACAGCTGAAAATCACCCACCCTGCTCGCCACCATCAGCCCGGATGCCGAGCCATCCTGATAGCGGATCAGCGCGCGGGGGTTTTCAAACGACCAGTCCAGCGGCTCCGTGACGGTGAACGTTGTCACGCCACCCGCCGTTGTCATCGCCTCCACCAGACAGGAAATCGTGTTGTTACCCGGAATATCATCCGTGAGCACGATGCGATCGCCCAGGTTGTAGCACAGCGCGTCCAGCTCGGTAGTGGTCTGGAACGTCACCCGCTGCTGCAGGTATTTCATCAGGCGGCGCATCCCGATTTGGTAGGCGTGATCCTGATTCAGTACCCCATCGAGTTTGTAGTTCTCGATTTTCACCGGCGTGGGATTGTCCGGCGTCCGGCATTTAACGGTCTCCTCTGCCCAGGTAGTCCCGTTGATGTACGTCACGTCGACACCATCAAAATCATCGTCGGACGGTACGGTAAATCCGCTCTGCAGCTCCTCCACCATCTCATGCGGAGTGATCACGCCAGTCCAGAGCTTAATCCCTTCCCTGTTTACCGTCGCCAGACCATCGCTCAACAGGAAGCGGGACTTCCCGGCATTGGCTATCTTCTGCAGCATTTCCAGCGCTGAGATACTGTCGCCCGTGGCGAAATCGAAATTTTCGCCCCGTGGCGTCCAGTACGCTGATTCCAGCGCGTTGATGGTGTCGACATCCATCTCCAGCCCAAGCGAGTTCCCGACATGCAGCAGCGCTCCCGAAATGGTTCTGGCCGTTCCTGAGTCGTAGGCCCGCGTGGCCACAACGTTTACGCGGCGGTCCGACTGCGCCGCCAATTTGCCCCCCGTCTCAACGCTCACCGCCATCAGCGACACGCCGGGATAGGATGAAGGGCGCGTCAGCAGTCGCCCGCGCAGTGCCTGCCAGTACATCGAATCCCTGGCGTTGTTTGAGCCCTGCTCATTGCGCCGACGGCAGCGAACCTCTACCAGCCCTGGTGAGCTGAGGGTGATCCGCTCAGTGAAACCTAACCCATTGACGTTTTTCAGCGCATACTCGCCCTGGTGACTCACCCACCCCGATCCGGAACCGTAGACGCGATACTGTATCTCCCACTCAACGTGGCGGATCCGTTTTTTGCCCTTACTGTCAAAGCCACAGATGCCGTTCGGGAAGGAGAAATTCACCTCGAACGCATCCACTACTTCATTTTCAGGGCATACGAGGAACGGCCCCAGCCAGCTCAGCGTGTCGTTAAGGCCAGTGGCCTCATAGTCAATCATCGTCCTGGCGGTGAAACCCGGCCATGACTCATCAACTGCACCGTTAACCAGGCGCGCCACCGTCGCCGTCGTGCCGTCGGCAGAGACAATGCGGTACTCATTCCCGCGGTGAGCAAGTGAAAGCCGTTGCACCCCCTCCGGCATGCCGGAAAAGGCCGTTCCCGTGGCAGAGTTATAGGCGAGTGTCACATTCGCCGTTACCGCCGGGCTGCCGCCGGTTGATGCCGCGCCGGAGGTGTAAACCGGGGCATCACCGAAAACAGATGCAGGCAGCGAAGAGGACGTGATCGCCCCACCCGCGAACGGACTGGCCGACTCGGTTATCAGTACGGTGCCGCCGTTGTCCTGCGCAATCAGGCCGGAGCCGGTGAGTCCCTCGGTGATTGCCGCCAGCAGTCCCGACATCGAGACGTAGTTAGCCACCAGCGACACCGGGTAGGTAACCCCCTGCCAGGTGAGCGTGAACGTGCTGGAGCTGGTCGAAAAATCGTAGGTGGTCGGGGCCGCACTGGCCTGGAGTTTTGCCGCATTCCCCCCGGTGCCGGGCACTGCAGCCTGACCGGGGGTATATGACGCGATAAACAGATCGTAATCGACAGAATTAAACCCCAGCGTCACCGGCATACCAACCACCGGCGCGATCTCCGTCAGCAGCGGGCTGGCGATAACGCTGTATCCAGCCGACGAAGTGATCTGGTAGTTAGCCGGGGCTTTCAGTTCGACCACGGCGCCGGCGACCCAGCTGGGCGGCAGCGCGTTATCGTTCTCGTCATTATCGTCATCATCATCCGTATCCAGCCCGGTAAACGTCACGCTCGATCCGGAGACGGTCATGCTGTCTGCGATAATGTCGTCTGCGTCCGGCGACGTCTGGGCCATATCCAGCCCGGTGCCGGATGACGTCCCGCCCACTTCGGTGGAGTTGACCCAGTTTTCGCTGCGCTCATCACCGGAAACGTCCGCGCCTGGCGGGTAATGGGTGCTGCTGAATCCCGGTAGCGTTGAAGCTGGCGTACTGCCAACCCGGATATCGCCATTGGTATAAATCAGATCACCGACACCGAGACACAGCAGCATCTGGACGCGCATTTTCGTAGGATCGGCGGCATCAAACCGGGTAACGGGCTGTACGACATAATCCGGATAAATACGCACGCGCCCAAAAACTTCACGAATCGCATCACCCAGTTTCGCGCTGTTTGCTTTAGCGGGGTTCAGGTCGAGGCTCCGACCTGTGGATGACGTATAGCCACCGGCATCAATGTTACTCATCATGAACAATGAATAAGCCGCAGATGCGACGGCAATGCCCACTCCTATCCAGGCAATTGTCGCGGCCTCAAGCCCGAAAGGCACCGGATAAAGCCTGACATCACTATCAGGGCGAATCACACACTTAGCCCACTCGCCTGGCGGAATTAACAGCCCCTCAACCTCAACGGTCAGCGGTGGGACATCCCGATCCTCGTAGCCTTCAACATTTGCCACCAGCCAGCTGCGAATACTGGTTACACCATGCTCATGCGTTTCGAGTGGTTCACCGGGAAGCCGGGACGGGTAAAAACGAATGGTCATTGCCAGAACTCCACTTTGACAAATCGGCGCTTAAACCGCGGCAACGGCAGAAAGGTGACGTTCGTTCCCGGATTGCATTCCGCCACGTGCAGCAGGCCACCGATACTGACTACGATCCCCACATGGGTGACGGTTGATCCGGAATAACAGGCCACCCCGGCCCCTTCGCAGGGCTCGCAGCGCTCAAGGGTAAGCATCATCCTGCGCGCTTCCCGGTCGAGGCCGCCGTCGTCTTTGGTGACCCCTGCAAAATCGGGCCAGACGGGTAAATTCAGGTCGCGGCGTATCTCATTCACAATGCCGAAACAGTCGAGTTGCGGGTATACGCGCCCGCCCTTCAGCCAGGTGACTGAACGGTATTTATCAGGGTTAAACATTGGGATTCCTTAGCTGATATAACGCAGTCCGGGGAATACAGGGAGCGTGTAGCGGTATCGCGGCCAGGCGGTATCGAGGATATTCATGTAGCCCGCAGTGATCTGCACCTCTGTCGCCGTCCAGGAGCCCGACTTGATTTTCAGCGTATACGGCACTTCCGCAGGGGCCGCTAAATCCGTGGAGATATAACGCCGGTACGTCAGAAATGCAGACAGACGGTTAGCCAGCGCATTGCGGATCGCCGTGGACACAACACCATCGATATTGCACAAGGCAAATTTGAGGTCCTGCGTGCCGTCCGCATTGCGCGCCGGAAGCGCAATGTCTATCGAACAGGCGGTAAACGTTACGGTATCGCCGTTCTCCGTCGTTGCCGTGATGCTCTCGTAACCCTGGCACAGATAATGGACGTCAGAACCAATGATGATCTGCAGCGTTTCAATGATCACCTCCGGGCCGCTGCTGGCGTAGAGGCGTTTAATCTGCGTCATGCTTCGGCCACTCCTTATTCAGGGCGATATCAAGCAACGAACTTCCGACTATCCATTCCGGGTAATGCCCCCATCCAGACGGTGGCAATGGGCGCTCCCAGAGTTCTACTGGCGCGGTATATCTCCAGTAAAATCCGCCTTCTGGAGTGGGACCTTTATAAATATCCGTGAAACGACACACGTAATTTTTCAGCCCTACAGGCGTTAATAACGGTATGTTGAACCACGCCGCCCCATCTGATAACTCATCCCGAAACCACGCCTCAAAAGCCTGCGCCTGGGCGTCAGAAAAAATCCAGGCCAGATCTGTTTGGGTTGGTGTCGAGGTGTAGGCACGCCGCTGTCGTGCCCGGCCAGTTACCATCTGAGTCCGTTTCAGAGGAGATACAGGAGTTAAACCAAAACTCTCTTTAAGCGGTCCAGGCAGGTAAGCGGAGGGGTAATAAAGCGTTGTGGTGATAGCCATTAGCTAATTTTCCTCCCCGAGGTAGTTTTCCCCATCAAGGCCTTATGCAAATCACCCTGACCGCTTGCGACTGAATTAACCGCCTTCCGGTATCCCCTTTCTGCCCCCTCATCTGCAGCTTTACGGACCAGCGCCAAAGTTGCATCGGAAGGGTTACCATTGATGGGGATATTGATTGTGGGCGAATAAATCGCGCCGCCGCCTGTTGACTGGTTTGCAACTCGATCCAGAGTGGCATCCAGTTTTGCGCTGGTTTTAGCTGTCGTAACGCGCTCACCTTTCTGCAGGAGCCAGGTTCCAGTTTCGGGCACAGAGTCGATACCGTCATGAGCCTGGCCCTGAAGCGCCGATCCGATAGCAGTCATGAACACACCAGCAGCAGCTGCCGCAGCTATTGCTTGGGTTGACGCCATCACAGGCCCTACATAGGGAACACCAATCCAGGCAGTGAAGGCACTCAACGCTGCCATTGCTACCTGAGCAGCCGCATATTGCAGTAATGCAGCCCCAACAGATTGAATGAATGTCGCCGCAAAGTCCTGAGCGTTTAATTTACCGGTTTCCGCCCAGTTAATTACCATATCAGTTAAACTACTAAACGTTTGGGCACCTACTTGCTGCATATTTGCATATAGGTTTGAATATGCAGCAGCTTGATCTGATATTCCAGAAACGAAACCTGCAACACCATCGTTTTGTAACTCATCTAACTTCTTATAATGTTCCTCTTGAATTCTTAGCCTTTCATTCAGCGAGTTTTGAAGCGCTTCTTTCTTTTTATCGTATAGACTTTTATCAATATCTCCAGACTGAAATTGATTTAAAATCTCTTCCTGTCGAGCAGCAAAATCTTGCTGAATGTCATTATTATCCTGCATGCGTGAACGTTCACGACTACCAGAATAACGGCCTACTATTTGGTTATCAAACCCTTGGCGGACTAACTTATTCTGTCTTTCGAGATCTGAAACATATTCAGCTATTTTCGCATTTTCCTGATTAAGCCGTAACTCTTCCTTCTTGGAATCAAGGATTTTAGCCGCAGTTCGAAGTTGTTCCTTCTGCCCTTCTGATAATTTTTTCAGGTTTCCGCTGGTTATATCAAAATTAATCTTCTCCAGTTCGGTTACTTCTGCAGTTTTTTTACCTGTTGTTTCAATTAGGGCGGCCTGCTTTTGTAAATCAAGCAGTCTATTTTTGAAAGCATTGTCAGTAGGATTGCTTTTTGGTTTTGTTTTTGGCTGGTTCTGGTTAGACTCCCCTTTGCCCAACGAAAAATCATTATCTTTAGAAGTGCCAATGCCAAGATCAGAAAGTAGAGATGTGAGCCCTTTCGCTCCTCTATCTACCTGCTCCGGAGTCATGCTTGACTTTATCGCGCGAAGAAATTGAAGACGTTTAGTTAAAAAGTCTAATTCGTCTTTTTGTTCCTTACTTTGATTCCCTCGTTTGTTAAGGAATTCAATGCGCTGTGCAATATCACTTTCATCAGCAGCGTTATAATTACCAGATACAGCACCGATACGAGAGCGGGTATAAGTTGCAATGGCCCCCAGGCCACCAGCAATACGCCCCACAACCCCGGCAAGGCTTATGGCTTCACCAACCAGGTCTGATAGCCCCTGAAGAACAGCAGGATCGGTGAAGACGTCACGAATATCATCAAGCCCATCCTGCAATGGTGTAAGGTCAACCTTAGCCAGCCCCGAAGCAATTTCCATTTTAAGGCCGCGGGCGCTAGTCTCTATGTCCTGAAAGAACTGATTAACCTTAACAAGGTTATCAATATCTTCTTGCGGTGGAGCGACACCAAAATCTTTTGATAGCTGGATAAACTGTTTCAGCTTTTCGTTGTTGTTATCGAACAACGGCAGCATTTTTGACAGATCATTACCCAGACTTTCGAGAATATTTGTTTTCCCGGCCTGAGTGGGGATTTTCTGTAATGCTTCACTGATTGCCATCAGCTGCTTATCTGGGGATTGTTGAGCCAGCTTCTGAGCTGAAAGACCCAAAGTATCCAGCGCCTGAGCAGCCTCACCTGATTTATTCAGGACCGCATCGCCGACCTTATCATTAATGTCTTTGAAAATATCGGCTATGTTGTCACCGGTTAAACCGGCTTGTTCAGCAGCGTATTGCCAGGATAACAAATCCTGGGTGGACATTTTAAGAGATTTTGCCCAGCGATCAGCTTCTGTAACCTGCTGTGCAGTATTTTTAACAATGGCTAACCCAGCAGCACCAATGCCAACAGCTGCTGTAGCCGCCGCAGCCCCAACAGCAATGATTGACGAACTTACCTCTTTAGCGTCTTTTTTTACCTGGTCGCGCCACTTCTGAGAAGATCTTTCGGCTTTATCCATGCCCTGAACAAATCCACCTACTTTAGCGATCAGATCGATTGTTAACGTACCGAGGGACTTGCCAGCCATTCAATTTTCTCCAGGCAACAAAAAACCCCGCCGAAGCGAGGTTTTGGTTTGTTTATATATTGGTTAAAATTATTTAACTTTTCCCGTATAGCCCGCATTCACTTGAGCATCAGCGGAATCTATTTTCCCATGAGAGTAAAAAATAGTATGTGCTTCAGCACCTGTATATCCACCATAAGAGTTTTTAGCATTAATGGTTATTGGAATAAGCCATCCATATCGCATAGCCCCTCCTGATTCAGCTAAAATGCCATCCTTAAACCATGCTTTCTCTGGTGTACCAAAAGTATAATGAGCAGAATATGGGTCTTTTAACATCCTTCCCCACCAATCCTTTATCTGCTGCTGATAGTTATCCGGTAACACTCCATAATCAGCCGAATGCAACTGAACTTGGCTAGGTGGATTTGCTGCGCACGCAGTTAACAATAATGCAAATAACATAATCGCTATTTTCTTCATATCCCTATCCCAGTGGTTATTGTCGTACTGATGATAGTGATCACTGCAGCGATTTAAAAGTCATCAATGCCAACTTTTCATAGCTTCTTCCAGAGATAATGGCGCTTCGTTGATGTGCGGTGCAAAGTCACTTACCTTGAACGGCGGCGTGTTCTTTGCCTTATTGATGTTAGCCAGGACAGACGCCACCAGCGAAGCCCCCCACTCGGTACGCATCATGATATTGAGCGGTCCGTACTTCTCACGGTACTTGAGCCAAACCAGAAATTCCCTGCGACTCATCCGCTCCTGAGCCTCTGCGATGGTGCGGCCGCCGATGCCGTTCATCACCAGTTCGCACCAGAATTCATCCTCGCCGGTTAGCTCGTAGTCTTTCCCAGTTCGTTTACATCATGAATTGCAGCCAGGAGGGCCATAACAATCGGACCGTCCAGCGCCCCACGATCCGGGGTAGCAGTCCCAAGAATGTCAGCTGCGGTAAACACTGGGGCGCCGTCCTGATCGCAAATATGCGCCGCAATGCGCTCAGCAATCGGGTCCGATTTCCCGTTATACGCCAGCAGTTCAGCTTTAGTGGTGTGGTAGCCCATCGGGCGCACATAGACGGTTGCGATATGCTCTTTCCCGTCACGGCCTTTCCACTTAATTTCTTTTTCCACGGGACGCCCGGTAAAAGCACCGGTTTCTTTTAACGTATCGAGAGTAAGTTGCATTTCAGCTCCTGAATAGAAAAGCCCGGATAACCGGGCATATTAATTACGCTGCGGCCTTCGGCACCCATACGGAAGAGCCAGACCGCTGGATCGTGGCGGAGGTCGTCACAACAGCGTTACCCTGAAAATCAAACGGGAAGTCAGAAACGTAACCCTGGAAAATGAACCAGGTGCGATCCGATGGCAGCACCAGGCCATCAACAGCATCCTCAGCGCCAGGAGCGGCGGCTGTCGGGACACTGGTTCCATCTGACCAGCCAACCGCAAAAGTTAACGGCGTCTGGTCATTCGCTTCAGCGAGGCCATGCAACATAATGTGGCTGGCGTTCGTCGGATCAGCGTTAAGCCCGACGGTTGCGGCCGCAGGTGTTTTAAGCCCCTTTTTGTAGGTTCTGGAATCCCGCTCACTCAGACAGGTATCTTCAATCTGATCGGCAGGGTTCCCTCCGGGGTTGAAACTGGTGATGCATTCAACCTCGCTGACCACGCCAGACTTGAGCACAAAAAACTGTGTGCCTTGCGTTAATACAGACATGTTTTGTCTCCATAAAAGAAAAACCCGCACAAGGCGGGTCAGTTTGGGGTTGTTGGTTATCTGGTCGTTATCCAGTCAACATCGAAGGAATAGCGGTATCGCATTGTTTCAGGATCGCGGCTTTGTTCACCCCATCGGGTGATATAGGCCTTGCCCTCAATTGCGTCGCGTAAAGCACGGGCAACGGCGATCACATCGGTGTCAGTATCGCCATAGACATCAACCTGCAGAGAATAGCGATCCGCATCTGGCCGCTGGTTCAGAAAATTTTCAGGTGAGCCGCCTATGTTTTGCCAGACTGCGTAGGGATAAACGATATTGTCGTCCTGCATACCGAACGGATAAAGCCGCACGGGAGTAGAACCTAACAAATCCCTGACTGCCTGGCTGGCTGCGCAAACTGCAAATATTGGAGCAATCATACCGGAGTTCCTTTTTTTGCCGCCCGTCGTACAGCGCGATCGATGGACTTTTCCAGCTCCAAAGCAAAAACGTTAATCACATCGGCATCGACCCCATTCAGTGCAGGCCTAATTATTGGCCTCGCTGCAGCATGTTCTGTGCCGAACTCCAGGAATCGCCAGTACCAGGTATCCCCGCCGGGATTACCTTTATCTCCGGCAGTGTTAAAACTTTTACCCGCCCTGCCTTTTCGGACGTTGGCCTTTGTATTGGCGTATTGCCTGGCGCCGCCCATCACCCCGACACGAAACGTTGGATCGCCGGTTCTGCGAAATGCCTTGCTGCTGAAACTGACCACAATGTTTTTGTAGATAGCCTCTTTGGTGAGAGGATCATCAACCCGCGCGGCATTATTGCGCGCTCTGTCCCTGATGACGTTTGCCGCTTTACGCAGCGCTGCACGACCGGATTTATCGCGAGTGACCTGTGAGACGGCATCCAGTTTCCCCAGGACGGAATCGAGCCCAGTCAGGTTTACTTCTACGCCATCAGCCATCGTTAGCCCCCTCTGAACATGGCAGTGTCAGGTATTCCCTGCCGCTCCGGGGGTCAGGTAAAACGCCCTCAATGTTGTAGATGCGGCCACGAAACAGGATCCGATGTTTGCGGGTAACACCCTCACGGTAACGAATCGTTATCCGGGTGGTAACTTCGCCCTGATAGGCCTGGGCGGCGATAAACTCACGTGCGGATAAAGCAGCGACTTCGGCCCAAAGGGTTGCGACATCGCGCCAGGTATTAATCACGGCTCCCGTTGTCGGGTTCTGTTCTTTTACCGGCTCCTGCAGGGTGATCCTGTGACGCAATTTTCCGGCCTGCATATCATCCCCTGGGTTTCCCGCTCAGATAGGTTTGCTGCTCTGGTGCCTCATCGAGATCGCCGGCAAGCGACTGGATAATCACATCGGACAGGGCGACGTTAGACTCAGCCAGGCGGTTTATCGCTTCCGTCTGCTCTCGCTGTGCTGCTGTTTGTTCTCTCAGCGCTGCTATCAGCGCGTTTACCAGTTGCTCGTTCATAGGCTATTTTCGTCCACTTTTTTAACCATTCACGCCGACGGCGGCACCCTTCACAGGCCATTTGCAACCTCAAGTCCCAGGAATTTTTCGATGCTGTTTCAGAATTGCATCAACACCGAACGGAATAGAGTTAACGCTGTCGCTACTAACAGGCTCCCGGTTTTCATACCAGTGCGAAACCAGCAGCATCAGGGCCAGTTTGATATCGTCCTCGATTACCAACCCGTCAGGGTCGTCGTCTGGAACAGCGTTATCATAAAGACGGCAATTTGTGATTTTTTCAGCGTGCTTCAAAGAGGCATTGAGGTAGAGAGTTAACATCACATCCTCTGTATCGTCATCGCTGTCGATACGGCACTGGTAACGAAGCTCATTTACAGAGGGCTTCATTTGCCTTCACCCCGCTTATTACCGACTTTAGGCTTAACAGTTGTTTCAGTTTCCGGTCGTTCAGTGCCGTCAAGAATCCCCATTTGAGCAGCAACCTCAAGAGCGCGCTCAGGAAGTGATCCAGCCTCATATTCACCGGCAGGAATGTTTATGATCTGAATGCCATCAGGTGACCATTTCAGGTCTTTTTTCAGCAGCATAATGACCTCCATAAGAATGGGGCCGAAGCCCCATCAGATTATGCGCCAGCACCGATCTGCAGCAGTTTGATGGCCTGAGAATCGGCCAACATTCCGCCGGTACGTTTGGTGGTGTAGAAACCAACGAATGGTTTGTTGGTGTACGGGTCGCGGAGGATGCGGGTACCAATGCGATCAACGATGGTATAGCCACGTTTAAAGTTACCGAACGCAATGGCTTTCGCATCAGCTGCGATATCAGGCATTTGCTCATTCTCAGCAACACCATAACCTGCCAGAGAGGAGGGTTGGCCCAGCTCAAGGCCCGGACGCCAGAGATAGTTACCCTCGGAGTCCTTCAGAATGCGAACGGCAAACAGGCTGTTGTTGTTCATCATGAATTTAGCACCGTTGCGATGAACCTTGCGCAGGGTGTAGACCAGTTTGATAATCGCATCGGCAGTCACACCCGCCGCCGCACCGGAAAGAATGTGCTGCAGCGTGCCAAAGGCACGGGTTTTATCGTCCTCCAGAGTGGAGGCGTAGGCCAGGAAGCCTTTCGGTTTTTTCGTACCGTTACCGCTGGTAAAAGCGATTTCTTCCTGTTCGGAGAACTCAACCGCCAGTTCGCTGTTGATCCAGTCCTCTACATTGAAGAAGGCATCATCCAGCATCGTTTGGGTTGCCTGAGGGTTTCCGTAGATTTCACCCATGAACGGTTCAATCTGACCGAGTTTAGACGCATCAGTAGCCGGACGGGGATCGGTTTCACCGACCCAGCCGGAAGCGGTGCCGCCAAGGTTAACCAGCTTTTTATAGTTGGCACCGCCAACAGTGATAGTTGTGGCCTCCTGGCGCATCACTACTTCATCTTTCAGAAGATTAAGAATGGTGCGGTCCAGCTCTTCCGGGACAGCATATCCGCCGTCTTCATCCACGCCAACCTGCAGGGCTTTACGCTCCAGATCACGCAATCCGTCATCCTTACCCTTGCGCATAAAGTCGATGAAAGCGGTTTTGTGCTCGGTTGCGGCCTTGCTTTGAGTGCCACCAGCTGGACGTTTAACCTGTTTAAGCTCATCCTCCAGCGCGGTTTTAAGCTGATCCAGCTCGGTCAGCTTGCCGTTAAGTGTTTCAACTTCTCCGGCCAGCTTGCCTTTTTCAGCTTCGATAGCTTCAATGCGCTTATCATTTTTCGCTTTAAAATCATCGAATTTTTGCTGCAAATCCTGCGCGACCTGCTCAACGTCTTTAATTTCGACTGCCATAATTCAACTCCTGATTAAAATTTGATGTTTTTCAGTGCATCCAGTGCGGCATCCACACCATCAGCGTCACGCTGAGAGAGGTTGCCATAGCCCCCGGCCATGAATGCTTTGGCCTGGGTGCGGGAGAGCCCAACATCGCGCAGGACCCGTTCAATACTTTTCTGGGATGGTGTTTCGCCACGGGCAAACGCGCTTTTAACATCGCTGACCCGCGCCTCGTCATTCGACGGAAACGTTACGGGACTGACCTCCCAAAGGTCGATTTCCTTTAGGAGAAACACGCCTTTCTCACGGTCGTATTCCCAGTCTTTGAGCATGTAACCAATAGAAAGGCCGGTTAAAGAACCGGCCTTCATGTGGGCATGCGCTCGCTTTGAAAGAGGATCATCATCAATGAGTAACCGGCCTTTGACATATAAGCCGACGTCATCCTCTTTCATTTCGGTATAAACACCGATAGGTTCATCCATCTGATGCTGCCAGAGCATAGCTGGCAGCGCGTTTTTCTCCCGCCATGACTGAAGCGATTTACTGAAAGCGCCGGGAACAACTACATCGTCGTAACTGTCCTTAACGCCAAACACAGAGCCATAGCCTTCAAATTCCCCGCTGTCGCTGACAGACTTTAGCTTCAGCGGAATATCCAGCCGCTGTTTAGTCATCGGCATCATGTTGTTCCTCGGTTGTTTTGCTCTTATTGCTGTCAGACGGTTTGGTCGTCATATTCATCGGCGTCAGATAAACGTCACCGCCAGAGCGTGGGTTCATATCCTCCAGTTCACGGCAGTCATTTGGTGAGTAAATGCCCCAGTTAATACCGGTTGAATACGATTCAAATCTTGATTTCATATCCCCACGCAGCAAAGCACCGGCATTAAACTTGGCATAATAGGTGCCCTGCTTCGATTCCTTCACCAGCCCCACGTTGATTCGCTGCTCAATACGGGTCATGTACGGAACGAGTGAATAGTTGATGAAGCCAATGCCAAGGTTTTCAATATTGTTGAAGGTGGCGCGGTCAGTGTTCTGCACCATATGCATCGGCACCCTGTACAGGCGGCAGACTTCCTCCAGCTGAAATTTTCTGGTCTCAAGAAACTGGCTGTCTTCGGCGTTGAGTCCCATCGACTTCCAGTCAAGACCCATTTCAAGAATCATCGGACGATGCGCATTGCTGAGCCCAAGGTGGCGATCTTCAAAATCTTTTCTCAGCCGTTCATAGGCTGCATCAGTCAGCGTTTGCTCAGTACGGAGAACGCCAGAAGTGACCGCGCCATTTGCGAACAATCGGGCGCCGTGTTCTTCTGTCGCCATACCCAAAGAAATGGCCTCCCTTGCGTATGCGATTGGGTTCAGGCCCACCAGCCCGTCAAAGGTCAACGTCCTGACGTGCCAGATATCATCCTGACCCAGCACATCCGTAGAACCATCAGGGAACGTGACCTGATATACCGGTTGCCACTGACTGTTAAGCTTAGGGTCAACGCAGCCCGGATCAATGGGTAAAAGCTCGACCACCTCACCCAGCGCTTTGACCTTGTAGGCATAAAAATTACCGCGCAGGCAAAGACACACAATGACCAGCTCCCAGAACTCCTGGGGGGTCATATAGTCATTTGGCTTCATGGTCAGTAATTTATGCAGCCTTTCAGAGGTCGCTTTTTGCTTGCTGTTACCAGTGATTTTGTACAGGTTGCAGGGAAGCATCCCCATAGACTCAGCCAGAACTCTTATGCAACCAAAGACTGCTGTAAGTCGCATCGCTTTCTGGCTGCTAACGCGCTTTCCAGTGTAGGTGTCGTAAGTCATCCCTACAGCTTCCGCCAGTTCCGCTGGCGTCGTGACCGATGCGGTGCTTTTCGTAAACATTCCGGGGAAAAACATTAGCCACCCTCCCCGGATTCAATTTTCCAGTTACCGGAAAGGGAGCGGGATACAAGCCATGACCAGAGCAGGCACAGAATACCGCCAGTAATGTAGCCAGCAGGGGGGTAAATAACCCAGGCACCGAATGAGAGCAGAATAGCCCCCAGCACACCAACAAGTGGCGCGAGTATCATCAGGATCATAATTGCCTCTTAAAGTGAGCGCACGCCATAGCTTTCGAGATGATTTGAAAGGGTTTCTTCCTTTTCAAATAACATTGCCCGTCCAATCGCCATAATCAGAGCAACAGCCCCATCTATTTTATTTTCGTTTTGCTCTTTAATTGGCCGAACAACATCATCATTTCCAGGCAGGTGCTTACCCACCACGTTTGAAATACACCAGGTCATTATCGGATTACCGTCATGATGAAATCGACCGGACTCTACAGCGGCCTCAAGCTCTTTCATCGGGTCAGACATGTTGGTGTAGTTCTGGATAATGGTTATGGGGTTGAGCTGTTCATCAGCAAGCTGATGAGAAAGGTTTGTTGCACCGTGCGGGTCAATTGGGCTTTGTTCAACAGGAGTTTGCTGATTATCACGCTTGGCATCTTCAAGTATTACTCGGTAATCAATTTCCGCACCATCAGTCACGGTGATATATCCAGCTTCAACCCATTTACGGTAACGCTCAGCGGTGCGGTGATCGTCAACATCGTTGCTGTATACGGTGTCATACGGAACATAGAAGCGCGGAGATATGCAGTAATAATGCCGTTTCCCATCTATTTCACGGGTAAATAGCCGAACCTTAGAGTTCATATCCAGCTTGCGCGCAAGGTCAAAAGACAGAATGCAGGGCTGTCCTTCAAACTGCTCAATGGTGAGTGTCTCATCCTCACATTTTCGCCAGCTTAACAGGTTGAAATAAGCAGCACGTGCCGCGACCCAGATATTCAGATGTTTCGTTTTGAATATCCCGGCCATGCGGGGATTATTTTTGGCTCTGCTTTGCTGGCTTAAGAGGAAATCAGAGTAAACCGACACCCCCATATTGGGATTGGCTTTGTGAAGAACAGCGGGATCAGTCCAGTCATCACCCTCATCAACGGTGTAAATGACGCCAAAAAGTTCATCATTAGGCACGGTTCCGTTCAGCATTTCGATAACTTCACGACGCTTATCGTAGCAAGGCCCCTCAATGTTATAACCAGCAGTGGTTATAGCCCACATAATCGGCTGTCTGCGGGCCCCCATACCGGTGATCATTGTGGTATACAGCGCATCGCTTTCGTGCTCGTGATATTCATCAACAATAGCGCAATGCGGTGACTGCCCGTCACCAGGATTACCGATCAGCGGTTCAAATCTGGCGCCATCTTCAGGACGGCTAAGGTTCTTGGCGTTAACCTCTATTCCAAAGGCTTCAACGAGTAGTGGCGTGCGTTTGCACATCAGCCGCGCAGGGCGAAATACTTCCCATGCCTGCTTTTCAGTGGTTGCACCGGAATACACCTCCGCACCAAATTCACCATCACAGGTGAAACAAAAAAGCGCCACACCGGCGCTTATCGCTGACTTCCCGTTTTTCCTGGGGATTTCTGTATAGACCTCTCTGAATCGGCGCAGCCTGCTGCCTTTATGAACCCATCCAAAAGCGCAGCAAATAATAAATAATTGCCAGGGTTCAAGGGTAATAGGCATCCTTTTAAATGCCCATTCACCTTTGGTGTGCGGGAGAAGTTGAATAAACCGTGCGGCACGCTCAGCAAGGTCTTTATCAAAGCGGTATCGAAATTTCTTTCCCTGCGATTTTGACAAATCGTCGATATGTCGCTGGCAGGCATCAATGACATACTGGCATGCCGGAATCTTTCCGGCGACAACATGCCTTGCGTACTGATTTGCAGCGTTAACGTTTGGATAGGCTTTTCGGCTCATGGCGTGATCATCTTCAGGAATGGGTTTTCGTTCTTTTTCTTCCCGGCCAGACCGACCAGGCGCTGTCGGCTGCTGGGGTCCAGCCCCAACATTGAACCGGTAGAACTCATTTCCGATTCCTGTTCTTTTTTAGCCGTAAGTTCAGGGTTTTTAATTTTCCCGCCCATTGCGCCAGTGATGGATAAACCATCAACAGCTATATTTTTTACCGCCCTGCGCCAGAACTCATAGGCAACGCACCAGCGCTCCAGTACTGCAAGATCGGTCACGCAGAGCAAGCCCTGTCCGCATAATTCTTTGGTCGTCAGCTCCCACATGATGGATGCTAACGGGAGTTCCTCTTCTGCAAACCAGTCCGGAGGTGCTACGCCATTGATGGGGGTGAATACTGGTTCTTCTTTATTCAGGGCTCGCTTGCCGGGGTTTCCGGCCAGCTCCTTGCGCGCCGTTGGCTTTGGTCTACGCCCGGAACGCCCTGCCGTTCCAGCCATAAGCGTTACTCCTGGTTAAATTTCATTTTTCGCGGGTATAAAAAATTGACTGAGGCGGCGGTCCTTTTGGCCTTTGCCGTCAGGGATTTGACCCCGCCCCCCTCTGCCATAGCTCAAATGAGAATCGATATCATTTGATGCGTTCGCGCCCGGTTTTCGTTCGATGGCAGGGCCAACACAGGCTTTCGAGGTTCGAATCGTCATCGGTACCCCCATGAGCCTTGGCCTTGATGTGGTCAACCGTCTTTGCTGCGACAGCTCGCCCGCTGCGGAGGCAGTTCTGGCACAAATGGTTGTCGCGTTTCAGGATGCGCGCGCGCCTGATATCCCACTGGCTACCGTAGCCACGCTCGTGGCGACTCTTTCCCTGTTGATGCTGTTGCCAGCCTTCATTGCGGTGCTTCTCGCAGAAGCCTGAGCGGTCTGTGGTAGTTCCAGGGCATCCGCGCTTACGGCAGGCTCGGGGTATTAGCGAGGGCATCGCTCTATCCTTACCTGACCTAACAGCGTCTGCCGCTTAACCTCACCGTTCTCGGCAGTGGGATAACCCCGGCTATCAAGCACGGCGGCAATCACCTCGCCTTTATCATCGTCAGCAGAAAAAACGTGCTTTACCTCTACGCTATTGAGATAAACCGTAATACGTTCGTGACCGGGTTCGATACGTTCACCCGGATCGTCGTCGAGGACTGTCAGGCGCATATTACCTCCATAAAAAAACCCCGCCGTAGCGAGGTTTTAAAGAAACTTAACAGCTATTTTTTTCAAGAACAGCCTGTATTGCATCTACTGTTTCAGCTAATTTGTTTTGAATATGGTTAAGGGAGTTTTGTACTCCGGTATTTACGGCGCCAGAGTTTACTATCTCCAATACAGCAGCAACAACAATTTCTCTTTTAATTTCTTCTTTTTGAGGTAAACCATTTACATCATAGAAGTAATTTTTAATCACGATAACCTCCTTTTTTAATGGAGTTATCAGCATATTGGTTACACCGACAAAAATGAAGCATTATCACAGGCACTCAATGAATGCCTGCTGTAATGCCTTAGCTGGCCTGCTCAGCGCCGGTATCAAACAGCGCCAGCGCCTCGGTCGATTCCTGAACTGCTTTGATGGTCCGCGCCACCACTTCGGATTCAGTTGTCACGCGACTGTACTGCTGGATGAACAGCTGATATTTGAGCTGGCTATCCTGGACGAACGCAATAGCCTCTTTTGCGGCTGCTGTGTCGTAGTTCAGGGTGGAAAACAGATTCAGTCGGATCTGTTCTGCTGGTGTGATCTCTGCCATGTCTTACCTCTGTGCGATGTGGGAGCATTATCGAAGTCACTATCCGAAATGGCTTCTGTAATGCATTGCCACACTCTCGCAGTGGCCGCGCTCATGCCCTTGAGTCGTATGCCGCCCTATGGCCGCCCATAACCAGTTCAGGATTGGCTTTCCTGATGCTTCCCCGGCGCTACTTATATTCATTAACCCTAACCAGATGCGAAGCTGGCTCACGACGAGAGACTCGGGCGCAGGTTATGCCCCTGCGATTGCCGCCATTCGGCTGCTGCGGTCTATCCGCTTATTGCTTCATTGTTTTATCCTCGAGTGGGGATAGTTGGTGATTTATCCCTTGGTGGGGGTAATGTTCGTGCAATTGGCCTGCACTGCTTTGTTGTGCGCCAGAATGTCGCGCTTGGTCTGCTTATCCAGCACATCGATATCGTGGTCGGTCAGGTAGATGACCCTCACCCAGCTGCAGGCCGTATCAACGACTACCGGGGCGGGTGAAGTGCTCGCGCAGCTCGCGATCAACATCGTCATCACCCATACGCTTAACGTCTTCCTGTACATCACTGGCCCCTTTCGTGACTTCAGCACGGCGTTCTGCTGCGGCGACAGTAGCAGCGGCGTTTTCTTCGGTACGCTGCTGTTCGGCTTTGGCTTCCGCCTTACTGGTCCCGCGAGCATGACCAATGCCGAACGCGCCAGCGATAGCAGCCAAGATGACAACCACCAGCCCCGCGATAGCTTCGATTCCCATAATCACACCACCAGCACCGATTTTGCTTTCAGGAAGCGAACTCGCCGGTTATTAATCCCGTTTTGTCCGCCGTTGATAATCTGCGTGACCCGGACAAGATCACCCGGATATTTCAAGCAACCTTTTGAGACATAGAACCACGCTGCACTACGGGCCGCGTACGAGGACTGCTCCAGTAATTCTGGCTGTGCCACCAGATCAACCTTCAAACCGCTGCCGCAGTCCCTGTAATTAGAAAGTCCGGTTATTTGAATAAGTCCGCGCCCTCGATAAACCCAGCCATCAGTTGCCCTGTTGTTACCCAACCGCTTGCTATAGACAATGTTGGCGATAGCCCGCTGGCGCTCCAGGGGTAACACTTTTTCCGACTGGCTGCGCCCGAGGGAATTGGCCTGATCCTGCGTTAACCTGCCGTAACGAACAAAATCAGCAAGCCCGGCGATGCTGTAGTTGAAATTCTCCACCACCCTGTTAAACCCGAGGCTTTCATGTCCGCACTGAGCAATGAACATTGCCTGGTCGATAGCGGTAGTGATGCCAAACTCTTTCATCGCGGCTGTAATATGCGGAAACCAGCGCGCAGCTAACCCGGCGCTGATACCAGCCGCCTTCTGGAATTGTGTTTGATTCATTAGTGCCTCAGTGCATCAACCAGACGCGCTATATTCCCCCTGAACCAGAGAACCGCGCCGCAGATAAGAATGTTTGCCAGTACCACCAGCCAGTGGGATGACTCGTACAAGCCAAACAGGAAACGGAAAGGGATGCTGGCATAAACCAGCACGGTGAAGTAAGCCATCAGCGATATCATGGGGCGGTGTCTTGACCCGTCGCGCCGGTAGAACATCAACGCCCCAACAATTACAGCGCATATCACCGCATTGACGATTGCGCTCGGATCACTTGTTACCATTGCTTGTCCCTCCTCCACGTAAGCGAGAGAGAATCCCAAACAGGCTACCCAGATCCTGACTGTTAACGAACGTCAGCAATTTAATGGCGATGGCTGCAACGATTACAGCACCGAGTGCATCAAGCGGCCTGTCACTGTACCCCGTCCACTTTGAGAAGTAAGACCCCAGCAGAGGAGCACCAATCACACCGAAGATGAATGATGTTATGAAGTAGCCCACTAGCTTTAGGCGGCTGATATTTACCGCCGTAGCGACATAGAACACTGCCCCAGCGAACGCACCAAATACCACGCCATAATCAATGCCAGTTGCAAGGCCGAACATACTGGCCCCCATCAGCCCGCCAGCAGCTACCGTTGTGCCAGAAACAGGATCGGACATTTAGCCCCCTCTTATTGCTGTGAGTCCTCTCAGTGCGAGGGGAAACAAAAAAGGCCGCCTGATGGCAGCCTCTTAAATGAAAAACCCGCACAGGTGGCGGGTTTATGTTTTGTTTTGCTGCTCAGTTCGCTTTAACGTTCCGAGCCTATCACAATTCAAGCACTTTCCGCGCAACTATTCAAGTAAAATCTGTCGCCATTTGTGCCAAATGCGTCACACATTGGTGCGTAAAGCATCGATTCTGCAAGATTTAGCCAAACATCGATCCTGCTCTCACAAGTACGCAAGCACCATTCTGGATGCTTTTCATTTAGCTCTTTCGCCATCGACTTCTTACTCATACGGTAGACATATCGATCCTTGATTAACTTATAGAGAGCTTTATTCCCGGAACGCACAAGCTGAGCACTAAGCACAGAATCAATTATCAACCCTTCCTCGTCAGTACAAAAAGCCAGACCGCTTTTATTTTTACCACTGAGGATTTCCTTAAAGAACGCTTCCAGCTCTGGCTTGGTAATGCCTGATTTTTTCATACGGCGCAAAGCATCGTTTATAGCGGTCTTCGTTATCTTCCCTGACGCCAACAGCTGATTGAACATATTTCCACCACTACCGCCACCGATGTAGGACCAGCGGCCCCACATGCGCAGCTTCCCTTGAATCCAGATGGCCTCAAGCGTTTTCAGCCTGACCATTTCACCAGCTTTTCCAACCTCGGACGGGTTAATCATTATGCGTTCTCCACTATGCCAGCACGCCAATTGCCAGCGAATGATCCAGAAATCGAAACAGCAGCTCCAGCTGTGAGCCGTGCTTCTCCTCAAATGCCACGGTGTCAGCGTGCAACTCGTCGTGATGCGCTCTGCAAAGCGGCAACACAAACAGGTCATGCGCTTTTGTTCCCATTCCACCTTGTCCGTGACCTATCAGGTGATGGGGATCATCTGCTTGTTTGTTACAGCAGACACACGTCTGAGACTTAACCCAGCGCGTCCAGCTCTCGTTTACCCAGCGGCGGCGCTTTGGTCGCAGCATGAATGATTCCGGCGTTTCAGGATCTACGCGAAGACCGAGAATCTTTTTCTGCACCACTTCGCTCGCCGCTGGCTCCGGCACAATATCGCTCTCCTTCATCACCGGTTGATGCTTTATTTCCGGCAATCGCAGGGCTTTCCGGGCCAGCGATTCAGGGATGACGTGCGCCAGATTGTTTATCACCAGCCACCAGCACAACTCGGGGATCGTCAGTTGATGGTCTTCGTTGAACCCCAGCTGCGAGCGGATGACCGTTATCAGCCAGGATACCAGGTTCTCACGCGCAATGCCTGCCAGCGTCTCTGTGTACTGATCACGCAGCAGGTTATCGCAGGCCCAGCAAAGGCGGATGCTGCCAGGCTCATGCCGGAACAGCGTAAAATTTTCGCTGTGCCACGAACCGTGCGGGTACTGACATTCAAAACGACGCTCCAGCTCGGCCTCCAGCGAGCTGATACCACCCGCGCGCAGAATGACGTCTTTGTTTTCGAAGACTGGCTTCAAAACCGGGTCTCCTGCAAGTGGCTGCGTGGCGGGAGGGATAGCGCCGGTTGCGTAGTCGCTGTATTTTTCCGGTGCAGGCTCAATCAGTACCCGCCCTCTCCTGAACATCGGCATGAGATCAGCACCTGGGCGAAGAAGAACAACGCCCATGCGTGGGGCAATCTCAGGGGTTAGTAGTGCTCTCATATCATCTCCACGTCAGGCAGCTGCACGAAAACGGCGGATGGTGATTTCTACTTTCCCTTTCTTCACGATGTTCCCCCATTCCACCAGCATGCGCTTAACCTGACTGTCGTCTTCCCAGACGCCTGTTAGAGTCAGGGCATCGAACAGCGCTTTGTTGTAGTTATCGATATCCCGACGGCGCTGATCCGGCGGATACAACACTATGTGAACCTCAGCCAGATCAGAGGATGGCCGGGGAACGGCCCGCAGTTGCTCAATAATCGCCGCTCTCGCTGCCTGCTGGAACTTGCGCCCTGTCTCGCTGACCAGATGCCTGCCTTTCAGCGGTCCCTTGCTCGGGGCGCGCCAGTAACTATTTACGCTCGGTGGAAATGGTAAAGTCAGTTTCATTTAGCCCCCTTAAAGGATCGCTACAACGTCTTTTGCGACTTCCCGCGTGCTGCTTTTGCAGGAGATCGAACGGCGCGCGTTGATGAATTGCAGGTTAAAACCATGCTCCCGGTACAGGTCGAGAACCTTCGGTGCGGATGAGTTAGAAATTACTACCCGAGCCCCACGGTGACAGGCTGATACACATTGCTTCGCCAGGTCTACCTGGTTCTCCCAGTTAAAACCACCAGCGGCGTAGGCGGTGAATCCGGCTGTTCCCGGCATCGGTTCGTAAGGCGGATCGCAGTAAACAACATCCCCTTTCCCGGCCAGGCTGATTGTCCGGCGATAGTCAGCGGTCATGAATACGCAGTTATGCGCCATAGCCGCGAAGGCTTTCATCTCATCCATCGGGTAATACGGGGCCTTGTAGCCTCCCCAGCCCACATTAAACTTGTTCGCCTGGTTGTAGCGCATCAGGCCATTGAAGCAATGCCGGTTGAGATACAGGAATGCAGCTGCGCGTTCAGTAGCATCCAGCGTCTGAGCGTTGAACTCGGAACGGATCAGCTCATAGCCATCTGGTGACCGCATGTGCTCGAACATCCAGCGGGCCTTCAATTCCACTTCATCCGGCACGACCGCTAACATCTGATACAGATTAATCAGGTCCGGGTTAACGTCCGCCAGCAGGTAATCTGCGTGCTTGTCGCTGTTCAGGAATACCGCCCCACCACCAACGAATGGCTCTATCAGGCGTTTCCCTGCCGGGATATGCACGAACAGGTCAGCCAGCTGGGTATACTTTCCACCAGCCCATTTCAGAAATGGCTTGCTCATGAACGGAACCCCGCTGGCACTGAATAATCCACGTCGGAATAACTGGACTTGAACGCCGTGTCTTGTTTAACCCACTTTCCGCCAGTCCAGGCTGGGCGCCCGGCTGCGTCCCATTTTTTGGCCTTGTCGAAATACTCGACGCAGTTCTCGGGAGCAAACAGCGTTTTGGGCCGCAGGTAGTCGCTCATCTTCGGATCCTGAGCCCATTTCGCGTTCAGGTAGTCAACCACCAGCATCAGGTCTTCAGGGCTGTAATCTTCGGCAAGCCGTCCCCGGATATAACCCAGCGTCGTTTTGGTTCGCCCCCCCTTGCCATAGGTCGAGTTGGTTACCCGATTGAAATGATCCAGAACGAGATCTGCCGGATCTGTCTGGTCTGGTTGCAGCGCAACCGGACAAGAGTCTTTACCTGTAATCTCTGTAGTACTCTCTGTTGTATTCTCTGTAAGATCATCGTGCCAATTTGACCTGATGACAGCGGTTCGTTTTGACCCGGTGGAGCGTTTCACATTGACCTCTTCCATCGTGTCATTTTGACCTGATGGAACGGTACATTTTGACTTCTTCGATTTGGTCACTTTGACCTCATCTAAAAGCTCGCTCTCGTAGTTGATCGTGTAGTAGTTCGTCATGTCGCGCTGGGACTTGTTCAACTTCTCAACTTTAAGCACGCCCAGGCTCTTAAGGCGGGCGAATGTGCGCTTCAGCGTCGACTTAGACCAGAAGGGGAATTGCTCCAGCCATTGCTCTGTCGTGTTGTAGATCCAGCGTACGCCGTCACGCTCCAGCCCTGAGTTAGTTTCCTGCAGCCAGTAATTAACCTGCTGCAGCGCAATGGCTTCATTCAGGCCAATGCTGTACGCAAGGTCAGGATTGATGACTATCGGCCTTGATGGCATTAACAGGCTCATAAGACCCCTCTATTTCCCTGAATTTTCGTTTGAACTGTTCAAGTGGGCTGAAACACTCGTGCTGATACCCTTCGCGCAGGTATATAACGCGCTGTGTTTGGGGCTCCCAGCGTATGACCCTGACCGGGACGCCGTAGTGATCTCTGAACCATCGGTTAAGTTCTCGCATACGCTTTCCGCCTGACTTCTAAAGTCATCTACCGCCCATTGAGCAAACTGGTAGCAGACAGGTTCTATCCCACCGGGTACTCTTACCCCATACACGAACTGCACCGGCCCTGCTCCACCAGGAACCGGCCGCGCCACAAGTTGCGACCTGCGGTACTGTGTTGGTAGACTGTTCATGCGTTAGTAATCTCCACTGATAACGACACGCCACGACGCCAGGAGCTGCAACTCGCTGGCGTCACTTCTTTTTGCGTGAAAATAACGTGATAATTGCGGCAATCTCTTCTTCGCGAGCTGCCAGATGGCGGCGGTGATGCACCATGATTTCTTCGGCCTCGTGCCTTTCAATAACGCCATCTTCAAGTGCCTGTTCGATAATCTGATCAACCTGTCCCCTGGCGGCAGAGGTACGCATTGCCCGGCTGAACAAGTCCACGCGATCCAGCTCTTCAAGGTGCGGAACATCCACCAGCAGCGCACCACGGCGGCGAGCGAAGTAGCCAGCCAGTAACGACGTGTTGGAAATGTCTTCCATCGCTTCCAGCTCGCTGACTTCGAAGAAACGACAACCGTTTTTCTCGTAAAGGTTGTTGTTAAACTGCGTCACCGTCATTCCCAGTGCGCCAGCCATTGCTTCGCGCCCACCTGGATATGCTTTGCACATCGCTTTGACGGCTTCTTTGAGGTTTGGCTCTACCATATTGATTTTCCTTTTGTAGTTATCGAATAACCGTTTAAGCAGTACGATTATTTGCACTTGGTACGTCATCTGTTTGATAGCGACTTGGGTACAAAATATGTAATTCGCTTATTTCTCCTCTAAAGAACTTGGCTAATCTCTCCGCCAGTTCGACAGATGGGACTTGCTCGCATCTTTCAATGCGGCTCAACGTTGCAGGATCCACCTGTACCCCGGTTGCAACGTGCAATAAGGTCATGCCATGCGATTTTCGCAATTTTCTTAATGGTGATTGCATAATGCCTCCTATTTTTGCGTATTACGCATATTATTCCACGCTAGCGAATTGCGCAAGTTGCTTTGCACGAAACGCAAAAACAACATGTAATGAGTGAATGAAAATAGGATCTCGCATACGACAACTTCGCTTAGCGAAGAACATTAAAATCGCAGAGCTTGCAGAAGCTGTGGGCGTTGATGCTGCCAATATTTCCAGGCTTGAAACTGGTAAACAAAAGCAGTTTTCAGAACAGACACTTAACCGACTTGCTCAAGCTTTAAGCGTAAGTGTACCTGACCTATTTACCTCTGACGAAAATGATACTACTGTACATATAAACAGTGAAAAACATGCATCTCCCGTAAAGGATGTGGATGTATACAGAGTCGAGGTACTTGATGTGAGCGCAAGCGCCGGGGCAGGACATATACACGGTAGTGACGTCATAGATGTCATTCATGCTATCGAGTTCAGCAATGATCAGGCATTGGCAATGTTTGGTGGCAGGACTCCATCTGGAGTAAAGGTCATCAACGTTCGCGGTGATAGCATGGCCTCAACGATTGAGCCTGGCGACCTAATCTTTGTGGACGTAACTATCAATGAGTTCGATGGGGATGGGATTTACGTCTTTGGTTTTGATGGAAAAGTTTATGTTAAACGCCTGCAGATGATACCAGACCAACTGCTAGTCATCTCTGATAACCCTCGTTATAGAGAATGGAATATAACTAAAGAGAATGAACACAGATTCTATATCTACGGAAAGGTTTTAATAAGCCAGTCTCAGTCCTTTAAACGGCATGGATAGCATTCATCATCATAAACTAGGCCTCATTCGAGGCCTTTTTTTTCGCCTTAAATTTGCGCTTTACGCACTTAACTATTGCGTTACTCGCAATTTATGATTATCTTCTATTCGTCGGCACATGACGCAACTTACGGACAAGGATGAACAGAACACAACATGGAAGCGCATTCCCCTTCTTTCCGGTGGGGATCGGTTTGTAACTGAAGGAGTGCGCTTCCAGTTGTGAACGGCAATATTCGCAACCGCTGTATGGCACATGCAGCGTTAGCCGCCAGAGAGTTACCTTTATCCATGCGCTCTCAGGAATTCCGGAAGAATGTGCAAGCTAAGTGTTTCAGGCACGACGTGCGCCCCACCAGCGCGGCGAAAAGGTGTGACGCCTCGGAAGAGACGAGGGCACAACCAAAAGAGCGCTGGCATGCAAAAAACATCTCGCAGCCGTTGCGGTACCAAAAGCCAGGATGGAACGGCAGAACGCAGTAGTGCTCTTTTTGTTGTGTGGAGATAACTAACTAATCCTTTGCAGAGGACACAGAAATGAAATTATCAAAGTTACGTAACGCCATTGTCTATCGGGCTACTTTGCCCAGTATTGAAGCGGTTGAAGGGCACCTGCAGGAATTGCCCTACTCTGAACTTACAGAAACGGAGTTCGCACGGGCTTCCTTCGTCCCTAATCCGATTACCGGCGAGCTGGTTACGCCAATTACTGGCGGTTATGCAATCGTGGTTCGCCGCGATGAGAAAATAATCCCCCAGCATGTCGTGATGAAAGAAGCAAATGAGCGTATCCAGCGCATTGAAAATGCATGTGGTCAGAAACTAAAGCGTGCTGACCGTAACAACATTATCCAGGATGCTAAGGTTCAGCTCTGCAAACAGGCATTCATCAAGTCGTCTCTGATCCTGGTCCTGTATAACACTGAAGAAAATCTGCTGATCATTAATTCCGCCAATAAAAATATTGCCAATTTAGTCGGGGCGATGCTGGTTAAAGTGATCGGCTCAGTCAAAACAGTCACGATCAACATCAGTGATATCAAAAACGGCCTGACAACGCGCCTTAAAAACCATCTGGACGGCGAAGAATCAGCCTTTGCCGGGTTTGAGGTCGGTGATTATGTCCAGCTATCCCGCCTGGCAGAACAGAAAGAAGTTATTCGCTACTCTGCGGAACACACTTCCGTTACCAGTGAAATTCTGGAGAGCCTGAACACAGGTTTTATCGTCGATAACATGGAATTAAGAGGCTGCGGCGTCTCTTTTCTGCTTACAGATAAGTTCCATTTCCGGCGGATCGATACCAAGGATAATGATTATTCTGATGATGACGACAAAGCCTACCGCTGGCGTCACCAGGCAGGTACGGACATGTTCCAGTTCTGTAAAGTAATTAACCAGCTTTGTGATCTGCTCGCCTACAAAGAGCCCGAAGAACAAAAACCAGCAGCCTGATTAGAACAGCAGCAATTACCCCATTCTCATGGGTTGGGTTGCTGCACCCTAAAGCGCGTTGCAGCGCGTCAGTTGGAGAAATACAAAATGGGAAAAACAGTACAGCAGTTAATTAAAAATGCCTTTGAGGCAGCTAAAACAATGCCTCCTGCAAATTCAGAACTTATTAAAGAGCTGGCAACAATGCTCGATGTTTCGAATATTACCCTTCGGCAGGCATGTAAAGAACGTGACGCTATGAAGGAAGAAGTTATTTCCTGGGCGAAAGAATGCGATCGAATTGTTGAGCGTCACACAAAAACCCGCAGCAATATGCACGTCCTGGAAGCAATGCGCGATCTGAAGAGTATCTCAACGACATCCACCAGCAATGCGGAGGCTGTCTGATGGCTAAAGACTCAAAGGTTGTATACGGCGCCAGCGGCAAAACGAACGTTTTAACGTTCGAACCTGAAAGCCTGCACCTGGTTACCGACAAAACACACCCGCTTTACGATGAACGGGTCCACCTTCCTATTGACGAAGGAATGGTTCTGAACATCAAAGAGCTGGGTGTACTGGAACCTATCATCGTCTGGAAAGACCCTGAAACGGGGCTCACCTGCGTCGTTGTAGGCCGTCAGCGCGTTAAACATACGCTGGAGGCAAATAAGCTTCTTTTGAAAGAGGGCAAAGACCCACTGCTTGTTCCTGGGGTCGTTAAGCGCGGGTCAGCAAATCAGATGGCTAAATACATGGTCAGCGAAAACGAAATTCGCCGACCTGATACACCGCTTGGCCGGGCTAAAAAAATGTCAGACGCGCTCGACCGCGGGCTCGATGAGGACGACATTGCGGTGTTGTTTGGCTGCAGCGTTCAGACCGTACGCGCAACGCTGTCACTGCTGGATGCCACCCAGGCTGTTCGAGATGCAGTGGAGTCCGGAACTGTCACCGTTACTCAGGCCCGCCAGCTTGGCACACTACCCCCGGAAGAGCAGCGGGAAAAAGTGAAAGAGATTGAATCTGCGACCGCTGGGACTACCGGTCATGAAAAAGCCCGGCGTCAGCGTCAGATCCTCGGTGAGGCAAAGCCGCGCCTGAAAACCCGCAAAGAAATTACTAAAGCCCTGGAATCTGCCGAGGGTGAGTATGCGAGCGCACTCCGTTGGGTGCTTGGGGAGGCGCAATGAATTTTGAACCTGAGAATTACAGCAAATACACCCTGCGTCGGCTCGCCGCCCTGTTAGATGTGATCTGCTGGGTGCTGATTGCCGTAGTAACCGTTGGTATCTGCATGTTTATTGAATGGTGGGCAGCATGAGTAAATCACTGAACGCACGTTGCATCCGCCGCTGGGAAGTTGAATTTAAACCATTCTGCGACTCAAAGCGCAATCCGTACTGGCGCAAGCGTGACCTTCGTGGGTATATCCGCGAAGCGGCGCTTACCACCGCTTACAGCATGGTCGAGAGCATGGCTGAACGTAACGCCAAAGTTGACTTTGACGGCTCCCTACAAGGCTGGACTCCTGAGTTCTCAGAATGGTACCGGAAGCGTCGTGAAGTGTATCTCAAAGAAGCCCGCGACCAACTGAATGAAGAAGCTACCAACGACGAGATCGACGAAGAAATAGAGAACGAGCTGGAGGCTTGGAATGACTGATATCGCCACATTCACTAATGAGCAATTAATCGCCGTGTGCCGTGCTGACGTGGCGGAAATGTCGAAGTTTTTAAAAGAGGGTGAATTCAGCAATCCGTCCCGCGCAGCTATGTATTTGCGTATTACTGAAATCGCATTGGCAGCGCTGATGGGGGAGTTCTCATTTGCTCGCAATCAGGTTCGCCGTGAACACGCTGAATGGTCACAGGCTACCTTCGGCAATGTGGGCCCGGTTGGCCCGCTGAAGCACCTCAGCAAAGAAGCACTGGAAGCCGCTGCCGAGCCTGGCGACCTGTCGGAATGGGCTGATATGCAATTCCTGCTGTGGGACGCCCAGCGCCGGGCTGGTATTACAGACGAGCAAATAACCCAGGCGATGATCGATAAGCTGGCGGTAAACAAGCAGCGCTCATGGCCGGAGCCAAAAGACGGGGAACCAAGGCTGCACATCAAAGAACAACCTCGTAAAAAAGTAGACCGCTGTGATGTTTGTACTGAAGGGGCTCGCGGTGGGTGTGGAACGTGTATTTTTAATGGTAATTATGAATGAGGTGCTTATGACTTCTACAGACTTTATGGAAGAGAAAGAGGTATTTGAATTATTAGGAAAGAAAAAAACAGCCATCTGGAGACTACGTAAAGAATGTAATTTTCCCCAACCGGTTTTAACGTACCCGACAAGATATAGTCGCAAAGCAGTTATAACATGGCTGGAGGAAGGTGGAGTTAATAGAAAAAAATAGTTTAAGGGCTTGTGAATTATTGTGAGCACTAAACATTTTAATGATAGCACATTCATAACTCAAAAATTTTGGCAGGTGATTTTAGAAAAAATAGAATCACCTACCTTTTTTTGTCACTCAATACTTAGGGATTTCTGTTCGCCAAACTTGGAAGCCAATTCTCTCAAAGGGGTCAAACTTCGAGCCAAAATGTAAACAAATTTATCATCGATCCCATCGATTCTTAGACCCGGTATAGAAGTAACATTAGCATAAACCTCATCGTCGCTACTTCCTAACATTGCCTTAGGGTACCTTTCTCTCAACCATCTTGATGTGGGCTTCAATACTTCATCCTGGCTCCTTAAACTTTTAGACAAAAGATACTTAATTTCTTGCAAATCAGACCTAAATAAGTCCACATCACTCATTTCTGGAATGTTAGGCCTGATTGCAGTAAATGAACCAAAACTACTTAATATTGGGCTTTCATCAGGGTTTGATTTGTGATGTTCAATAGTCTTTTCAATTTTCTGTTGTAATAGAATTTTAAACTTATCAATCTCAGAGTATCTCATATCTTTAGGATATTCGAGGTGTTCTATTGTGCCAGAATCGAAACAGTATTGCGTTGCATTATCTTTTATAATTACTACCGGTTTATCAAAGGCGATCCTCATCCCTAACTCAAACATTACATTAGGATTTCTAGAACTCACATCACATATTATTATGTCATCATTATAAATATTATTTACAATTCTTTTATGTATTGTTGAAACATCGAGACCGGTACTAACTATTCTACTTTCTTTAAACCCTATAGATATAGTAACTTCATCCAACATTGACTTTATATCTTCCCAGTGCCCTGAGCGATAATCAGGGGTATCTGAGATAGGCATAACATAACCACAGACCATTTCTTCAAAGCTCGTTTGAGGTGATACTTTACTTTTAGACATAAAGAACCCTATATTTAAATAAATTATATTCTCTGCGGTACGATAGAAAAACCACTGAATATGTGTTTAAAAAGATTATTGCTAGTGTAGCCAAATAATTAGCCTCAATCTAATTTTTTAATATGCCAAAAAATTTTGTCTGCGTATAGTTCATAAGCCTCCTTCTGTTCTACCAGCCAATCGTGTTTGTTATAAACCGCCATCACTCCTCCCAACTCATGCCCCAACATCTTTTCGGTGACATGGGGCATAACCCCTTCACCAGATAAATTTGTCACCAGCGAGCGCCTGAAGTCATGTGTTCGCCATTCCGGGATATCAATTTTATCCCTTAACTTTTTCATATAGAGATTAGCTGATGAGCGATCTATAGGCTTGTCCAGTTCCTGGCCGGGAAACAGAACATCATTTCCAGCATTGAGGAGCCTTTCAACAAAAGGTTTCACCTGGTCAAACACCGGGCGACGGATAACGTTACCCATCTTTGAATGTTCTGCTGGAGTCGTCCAGATAAGATCATCCATATTGAACTCACTGGCAGTAGCAAGGCGCAGCTCTGATAGTCTGGCTCCCCAAAGCAAAAGCAGCTGATGAAGCACCTTGTTGGAGGTAACGATCTTGTTGTTCTCCAGCGCCAGCCAGATTTTAGCCAACTCGGTATACGTGAGAACACGGCTACCCACATCAGGTTTTTTGCCAATGGTCTTAACGCTAAGCTTCAGGACCTCGCACGATGGGATCAACTGGCGGCTGATACACCAGTTCATTACAGAACGTAGTTGTAGAAGAAGCACCCTGGCCTTTTTGCTGTTCTTCTTTTCCTGCTTATCAAAGAAACGCACCCATGCAGAAACAGGAATGTTAACTACCGGAGCGTCCGGGAATTCTGTGTACATCGTGTTGTACACAACTGACTTGTACAGCGTCTGAGTGTTAGGTTTCAGCGTTTCAACATACTTGCTCCACCACTGATCCAGGCACTCTTTGAGAGTCAGCTCGCCATCTTCTTTGGCAAAATAATTTTTCGGGTTAAGCCCCTTGAGGTACAATTCGCGCATCTCACCGACGACTACGCGCGCCTCCTTGAGAGACATAGCGGGATAGCGGCCAATGGAGAGGCGAACGGGCTTACCGTTCCAGCGATAACGAAACTGGAATGTGATCGTGCCTGTAGGAGTTATGCGTACACTCAGCCCGTCACCATCTGTGACCTCAGCTGCGCCGCTGTATGGCTTAGCATTGATGCTACGGAGTTTGGTATCACTAAGGGCCACGGCTCTGTATCCTGTACACACTGAAATTCTGCATTCTGTACTCAATGTGTACGCAATGGCAAGTGAACGAAGTGATTTTCTAAGCGAATCGATGCGAACGGAAGGGAAATAAAAGGAATGAAATGCTTGATGGTACGGGGAATGATAGGATAACATGCAACACAAGCTGAACGCTTAAAAATCAGTAAGTTCTATGTCCCCTTAGTTAAATGGATATAGTTATAAAACAATATAATATATTGTTTTATAAAGAGAAATATCAAAATAATTCACTTTCATTGTACTCGTTTATGTACACACAATCCGTTGACTTTATATGACAGGACATTCGTCATCATTAGGCCAAGCTCGATTGATGACGAATGTCACCACCCCGACAACTGTAACATCATCCAAAGCCTCGCCTTCCAGAGCCTCCCCGTCTCTTGTAATAAATGCCCGGCCCATAATTTTTGCAAAGTCAGTGCCGCCGCCGTATTGAATTAAAACGGTATCTCCTTGCTTTGGTTTACCGGAGACATCGACTACGGTGTAACCAGTTTCTGTCTGAACGAGCCTGGTATTTGGGCCGGTACCGCAGAGTTTATCGACGGTCAGTCGTACTTCTACATAGTCTGCTGCTGGCGACGGAAATCCCACGTTATAGCCCTCCGTTCGGGTTGTATAACTGGAACGTGCGCTCATCGCCTTCCTGCGTTGAGACATCCCGGAATGTCGTCACATAGTGCTCTATCCACTGGTTAGCCTGGCGCGGTGACCATATCCAGTTAACTTTGGCGAGTTCCCGGATAAAACCGGACGTTGTCACGGTGCGGCGGCCATTTGGCTCAATAACTATCGCCTGACGCCAGGCTATTTCGATATCTGAGTTTCGCGGCATAATTTCACCTCCTGAAAATACTGTTTTTATATACAGTAGATTCATTGAGAGATCTGATCAATACAGGTTACAGCTATCGATCAGACGCACCGACGCAACGCAATGATTTTAAGAGGCGGGCAGGTACTTATATAGCGTCTTCACATTCACCCCTATCACATCTGCGATCTGTTGCCGGGTAGCGCCGTTCTCCAGCATTCGGCGGCACCGCTCCACCACTTCTTCAGTCATTATCCGGCGGCGGCCGCCGACTCTCCCCTGCTCCCTCGCAGCGGCTAATCCGGCTCGGGTACGCTCCACTATTAACTCGCGCTCCATTTCCGCCAGGGCGCTCATGACGTGGAAGAAGAATCGCCCTGCTGGCGTACTGGTATCGATGCTGTCGGTCAGGCTGCGGAAATTCACCCCACGCGCCTGCAACTCCGATACGAGCGTAATCAGATCGCGCACGCTGCGGCCAAGCCGATCCAGTTTCCAGACCACCAGCACATCACCCGGGCGGAGCCGTCGCAGCGCTCGCTTTAACCCTGGCCGCCGGGCATTCTTCCCGCTGGCCGTATCCTCGAAAACCAGCTCACATTCTGCGCGGATCAGCGCGTTTTTCTGTAAATCGAGGTTTTGATCCCCTGTAGAGACGCGTGCATAGCCAATCAGCATGTTGTAACCCGTTGAAATGGCTGATTGTAAAAAGCCGCGGCCATTCGCTCAAACCCTCGTTTGGGCGAAGCCTTTTTTGGAGCAAAAAACATGGCCGAACTTAACCCGCCTTTGGGAACGACGACGCCTGAAATTTTCCTGGATAACGTCAAGCGCGCTGACGAGCTGGTTAACGGTCCCGCCGGAACGGTTGACGACCGCGGCGGTGAACCGCTGGATACGTGGCGCCAGATGATGGCGAAAAACGATGAGATCAGGCAGAACCTGATCCCGCTTAGTAAACAGTATGCGACGCTGGCTGCGGCACAGGCGGACATTGCTAATATTCCGGTAGGCTCTACCACGTATTACCGTAGCCCTGATGACAGCGCTCTTGCGGTTGAGGTTATTAACAACGCCGGGACGCTGCAACCTACCGGGCGGAAAATGCCCTCTCAGGAGGCGGTTGATGCGCTGGCCCGGCATTTTGATGGCAGCAATCCTGACTTGCTGATCGGATTTAAAGATGCCCTGAATAAAGTTTTTGCTTCATGGAATCTTGCAGGCCAATACGTAGGCGATCTGGAATATGCGCAGTGGGACGAAAACGGCCGAATGTATGCTGACCTGGCCCTGCTGGGTGATATCAAAATCGTTAAAACGTATCAGAACCCGGATGTAGCATTTTATGTGCTCGATGCTAACGGGCGTGTCATGCTTGAGGTTCCGTTAGTCGAGTCAGAGAGCGACAGTGATGAAAAAATTCAGGAAATAGGAACCCGGCTTGATGTTGCGACACGCATCGACGGCCTGCTGAAATCTGAGTTTTTCGGGCTCAATTTTTTGTCGGAAACGCGCCGGGCATTAATGATGGCAGAGGCAAAGGAAGGGCAGCTAATTATCAACATTATCGGTAACAGCTGGGTTCATAATGAATGGAACCTGCCTCGCAGGCTGACTCAGGTGCTGCAGGACCGGTTCGGTGATGCAGGCGCGGGATTTGCCGGATATAACCGCAATTTCGCTCATCCGGGACGGGCTTTTCTGATTGTGCAATCGGGAAGCTGGACAGAGGAAACTGTCACGACACCAACGGGAACTAACTTCGGACCGGCTGGCTCGCAGGGGGTGACGTCGACTGCAGGCGCTGCGCTGGCATTTCAGTCCTTAACCGGTGATACCTCAGCGGCCATTTATCACAACGCGGATTCCAGCGTGTCTCCGGTGATAAAAATAAAATACAAGGATAACGTTTCTGGTGCCTCAACCGAGGAAACGCAGCTCACCCTGTCGGGAACCGGCGTCACGCGAACTGAGTTGCCTTCCCCACCTGTAACGGGAAACTGGACGGCCACGCTGACGCTCGTTTCAGGAACACTGGCTTTCTGCGGTGTTGAGCTAAAAAAAAGCACTCCGGGTGTTCGTGTCAATAAATTAGGTACTGGCGGCTCCACCTGGCGGCAGTGGACAACGCTTAACCGGGATGGCTGGGTGCAGGGTATCACGCCGCTGGCGGCAAACCTGAATATTCTGCTGGAGTCCGTCAACGGCGCCTACAGCTACGATGCGGATGCTGAGGCGGGGTACACGACGGAAATGGCCGGGCGAGTGCGCTCAGCCTCCGCATTCAGCGACGTGCTGATAATCTCCCCTCCGCAAACGCTGGGAACGCCAACGTATTCTCTGAGAGATTTTGCGTACAAATTGCGCGGTATTGCGGGTTCGCTGAAGGCTGGGCATATCGATCTGCAACCCGTGTTTGGACAGTCACTGTCTGATTACAACGATAGCGGCAAGAAATACATCGTTGCCGCAGACGTTAACCACCCGACCTATCCAGCGGGGCAGTGCGTGATTACCGAAACTGTCCTGCGCGCCATCCTTTCTGCATTCTGAGGACCAGACTCATGACCACTATTTTTCAGTCATCTACGCCAGCCAATAACCCAAAACTACAGTATGCCGTGCCTGATAATCTGCTGAAAGGGTATGGGACTGAGGCGGGCACCACTGACGGTGTTTTCCTTTTCCGCCTCGATGACAAACGCTCATTCCCACTTCAGGCCGCCCCCGCCAGCCCAACTGATGCTGCAATTCTGAACCTGGCAAACAATATTAGCGCTCAGGCGTCGCTGGGTGGGGATGTAGCGGCGTTTACGTGGAATGCTGCCCGTAAATCTCTGGCACTGAACAGCCGGAGTGCCCCCCGTTACCTGCAAAGTGCGAGCAATTTTATGGCGCGGTTTGATGCAGCGACACACCCGGCAAAGAATCAATATTTCGCGCTGGGTATGTATGTTCGTATTCCGTCAGCTGATGATTTTGTCGCGGTCAGCACCAGCTACTCAGGCATCTGCGGAACGGCTGAATCTCTGACACCCGCGAACGAGTTCGGGGGGATTGCATTCACTAATATCAGCGGAACAAAAGCGATCAACGCCATTCGCGGCACTGATGCAGGTGCGCTGCGCACAGTAGCTGTCCCGGCGACTAATTTCCTCGGCAAAGTGTGCCTGGTCGTCGTCTACCGCGACGCCGCCGGAATGCACCTCTATGTCGAAGCAACCGACGGGACAAAAGCTTCTGCGATGACCGCGATTGCGAATGTCCCTGTTTTGACAACGACCATGACCAGCCGGAGCCTGAAATTTGGCGTTACTGGTTTTTACTCCGGTAGTCTCGTCTATAAACACGAGTTTTTCGGGGGATGGTTGATCGACCTGGAAACTATTGCCGTTTCTGATATCCCTGCGTTTGCATCTGCCGACCTGGCTCGCCAGATCGGCAGAGGGTGGGTTGTTGGCTAAAGGGAATAGCGGCTGTCAGTATTATGACAGCCGTCACCGCTTAGAAAATCAATGATGGATACTTCGCCTGTATGCAACGGAGTAAATAGTCATGAACAGTAATTTTCTCAGCATCAGATAATACGCGATCGAAAACCATATAAGCCCCAAGTCGGCTAGTTGCAGAGGTTGATCCCCAGTATGTAACTCCGCCTTTACCGATGCGAAGGGGGGCCGGGGCTCGCTCACGACCTGTTGCCAGAGTGAGGGACGCTGAAACATTGTTGGTCATGTCGGTCAGCCTGGTGGTCTGGCCGTCAAGGGTAAGACAAAGAAGCATCGGCTTTGTTTTATTAAATGCACTCAGAGTTGCGCGCGCGGTTCCGTAAGTGTCATTGTCCGTGTAGTGGATACCCTGCATGGCGGCCAGCGCGCCAGCCTCATCTACAATCACAGATACCCCTGGTGGGGTAACGGCAGCAGTCCCCGAAAAGCTACCAGCGATAATTCTCTGCGTGGAATCATTATTCGGATCAAAGAGCAAAAACCAGGTTTGTTTGGGGGCATCATTAATTCCCAGGCTCAAATGCGCCACGTTCGCGTTATTTGATAACTGAACAAAGGGCGAGTCGGTGATAAACGTCGGGGTGCCAACTACAGTGGGGCCGCCTTCCCCCGGCATAAGATTTTTACCAATCCCTGTATAAGTAAATATTTCGGCGCGACGAAGGGACGTCACATCAAACCCTGGCGAGTATTCGTCAGGGTCTGAAACAGACGAAAACGCATTATTAGTGAAAAGAGTAATACCCATATTTATTCGCTCCGCTATACAGTTGTCTCGATAATTTGTGCCCATGCCCAGTTTTCCAGCGGGTATGGTTTGTCTACAAGTTCAGGAATATTTTCGTCCGCATATTGGCCGCTGCCTGCGGTATACACGTAATTTTCAGTTGCCAGGAATGGATCGCTGTCCTTGAGGCAGCCATTCCCGTTATGTGATGTTTTATCTGCGTACCAGATTTTGATTGTCCCGGAGACACGTCTGGAGAATGTCAGTTTTACCACAGTGTCGGCGACAATCTCTGCAGCAGTAACGTCCAGCGCTCCATTTGCATCAGTCGCCCGATACCCTTTATCAGCATACGTTTTAGCTGTTCGCCCATCATATGGTGTCCCCCACTGCAGTGGCGGATACGGAACTGCATAGTTAAGGAGTGCATAATCATCCTGAACTTCAACGCCTGTGCAGTGTAACGGCTCCCATCCCTCACCAAGAACCAGAACCCTGAACATGACCTTGCCGAAAAACATGTCCATCCAGCGATAACCATTACTGGTCAGGTGCCCGCTATCCTTATTGGGGAATGGATACGACGGGCAGACGCCATAGATGTTCCCACCCTCCGTTGCCATATCCAGCTGCGCCATGCCGATCGCCAGCTCATAGGTATCAATGGTGTAAGTGCCGCCAGTCTGATAGGTGAACATCGCAGGCGGTCTCTGTCCTTCGCAAAAATCGGCAATCACATCGCTATAAAGCTGACGCACCTTCGCTTTATAGCCCTCCCGCGTATAGTCCCCTCCGTACCCAGGGTTGTAATTCCATTCTCCCTGCAGGAAACAGAAAGCACCGATGCCGAATGTCTTGCTTTCGCCATCCGCGATGGCCTTTATTTTAGACACAGCTTCACGAATGCGATTATACAGCTCCGGATCGGCCCCCCTGGACAGAGCCTCAACGGTCCTCCCGTTGACCCCGCAGCTTGCCAGAACAAGCAGGCGCGACGGGTCAGTTAGCAATGCAGCCTGACGCAGAAACAGCGTGCGCAGCATGTTAACCGCAGCAACGGCTCCTTCACCCTCATTACCTGACCCGGCAGGCAGTGCAGCAACCGCGGCATCACTCATCACATACGACCCGTCACCTGACTGAACGACGGCCTTTAGCGGGTTGAGGATGGCTGACCCCACCGGGGTGAATCCTGCCCCTGTCCGGGTATTTGGTCGAGGTGAGTTTCCCAGCATCAGATTGCCCAGATTGCTGTACGGCGTTTTGCTGAGCGCAGGGTGACCTTCCTGGTTGGTGGAAAGAGACTGCCCGTACCAGATGATCATCGACAGAGCGAACACCAGTCGCTCTATGTCAGCGTTATACCGACTGCGAACTTTACTGTAATAGTTCAGGTTTTCCGCGTTCAGAATGTTAATTCTGTCCTGCAGCGTTATACCACCACCGCTACCGCCGCCGACCAGATTCCCGCTCGCGTCAATAATTGTTTTAGACCGGCCAAGAAAATCAGAGACCTTTAAAAACTCAGGACCTGTAATATCAATCCGGGAGCCACCTGAGTTAAAATTAAGGCCATTGCCTGATACCATTGCCGCATCTGTGCCGAACGAACCATCTCGCGCAGCGCGCAAACTCCTTGGTGCCACATTCCCATATTCATCAACTAATACGACGCGTTGACCAAGAATATTTTCGATATATATTCCATTGTCATCAGATACGGTCAGAGAATAGCCCTCCAGTTCAATGCCATCTGGTTTAATAATCGTTTTTGCCGTCCCGAATTCACCTGATGTCAGGGCATAAAACTGGCGATACCCGAGGATATCTACAAGTTGAAATATTAAATCTGCAGCATCCTCATGTTTTAGAAGATCCCCAACAGTCATGGTTACCAGTGATTCAACACCTACCTGTGACGGCATTTTCCGCCCGGTAGGCTGCAGCGTTCCTGAGGTGTTAATAACCTCAATCGCAAGAGTTGCTTCGTCAGCGCTTCGATAATACGCGGTTGATCCGATGGGTATATTTCCAGCATCTGCGTCTGCCTGCGCCGCAGCCAGCGTCGGAAACTCGCGGATGGTCCCGGTTATAGCCGCGGTGCCTGGTTGTTTTGCCTGTAAAACAGCCACGCCTGCTTTGTTTTGATACTGCCATGCAGCGGAAAGCGCATCTGGGCCCTGGGCTACCCAGAACGACTGGCCATCAGTAGTTGCTGCCAGCCCTGCAATGGTGCCATCAGGATCGCTGGCAGTCTTATAGAACGTGAACTTATTCTGTGCATATTCAGAGGCATTAGATGCTGCTGTTACAGCCTCATCTCTTGCAACTCCCGCCTCTGTTGCATATTGCAGTGAATTTTCTTCTGATGTAGCCGCGCTCTGCTTGGATAAAAGAGCTGATCCAGCTGCATCCTGGGCTTGCTGGGCGGCAGCACTAGTATCCTGATATCCTTGCTCAGCCTCCAGCATGTATTGTTTGGCTTCTGCGGCACTAACGGCGGCATCTGCTGCTAATTGAGCAGTTTTTTGCGTTTCGGTGATTGTCATTTTTTATTCTCATGAATATTCATAAATTATCACGATGCCTTCTTTCCCCCGGGCGCCATTCACTGCCGGAGAGGATGGTCCTTGTGAAGAGCCAGATGCGCCTGAACCATATGCCTGTCCATCAATAGCCGGATCTCCAAATGATGGCACCCATCCCCCGCCTCCAAAAACGCTACTTGCCCCAGGTGATCCGAGGAATGACTGGGTTGCGTTAGCGTATGCAGGTGTAGATGGGGCTCCTGGAGAGCCTATGATATTGGCACCGGAAGGAGCGCTTGATGCGACATTACCCTGAGGTAGAAAAGGTGGATTTGCTGGTCCGGCAGACGGCCCTCTTGTTCCGCCAGGCGCAACCATTAGCGATCCAAATGAGCTTGAACCACCAACAGAGCCAACCGGAGATGCTGCGGTGCCTCCCTGCCCGCCAGCGCCAACAACGATGCTAATGCTGGTGAAATTTATTGAAAATCTACCCTTAGCATATGAACCGGCCCCACCACCTGAAACTATTGACACCTGCCCTGCTCCAGTGGCTGGGGCAGCATCGCTCCCACCACCACCGCCAACCATTTCAACAACAACCGACTTAGCACCAGGGGTTGGCGTATAAGTGCCGGATGATAAAAATGTCTGCACGTTCAGGAGTCGTCCTGATGAATAATTAATCCATCCAATACCGCCAGCATCAGGATTTGTCGTGTTATTTTCGATAGTGCTTTGCCAGAATCCATCCCTGGCTGAATTGATAAGAATTGCGCCTTTTGGGTATCCACCGATAGCTGCCGAAAATGCAGAGTCGAATGTATAGAAACCTCCGGCTTGCTCCCATTGAAGGCGAGTATAGGCATCATTAAAAATCCCATTAAAATCCTGCCCTTTTGGCGGCTTACCGCCAGCAGATAGAGCGATGCGGGTAAGAGGAGGAAATCCTGAGTCCATCGCGGCAAGGCCATCAGCCAACGTTTCAGGGGTGGAATTTACCGGGATCGTGTTTTTGTCACCACTCGCAGAAAAAACAACCGTCAGACGTGACGGCATGGCTGAATTGTTCAATTCAGACCTCCTGAACGATGTTTACTTTTACCCCAGGCGGGGAAGGAAGCGCGCCGGAGCTTTGCACTATGGCCAGCTCAGATTCGGAAAGTTGAAACTCGAATACGTAGCTCATGACATGGTTACCATCGTCACGCACGTAAGCTCGCCCGCTGGCGCCGAACATGTACATCAGCATGCGATTCATGACCGGCACGGTGCAGTCGCTGATGTTAGCCATCGCTTTGCACATGATTAGCTTGCGGTATGCGTCATTGGTCAGGACGACAGTGTTTGTGTCCTGTACACCGGTATAGAAAGGTGCCTGGTTAAAGGGTTGCGGATCGGTGAGTTCTGCTGGGGTGCTGGTCGCTTCGCCAAACCCCAGAAACTGCTGGGATGGCGTCACAGTCAGCAAACGCTCTACATCAACGATTTTACCCCAGCACATCAGCCCGTAATCGCCGCAGGTCTCGATGTTGAATACGAGGTCATAGAACGTGTCTATCCAGTCCTCTGGCGCTACAGAAGCGTTAAAGGTGTCAATCAGTGACCGCAGGCTGGTTGAGTTCACGTACTGCGCGTAGATCGTCCAGTCGACATTATTCACTTACCGCCTCCGTTATGATGTTTGTTGCATCGAGGGTCGGTTCCTGATCAATGCCCATGGTCAGCGCACTAGACCAGGTGGTTCCGTCCAGAGAGATCTGGACCGAAAGCACGTTCATGTTCTGTGCATCAAGCGCCTGAATGGGTCCGATATAGCGGCTGCCATAAATTCGCGCGCCGGCACGTGCCCGGGTGCCACCATCTGCGCCGGTGAAGGAATTCAGGACGACCGTTCTGATCTGCGTGTTGATATCTGACGGAAGGCCATCATTTGCCTCGTATTCCACCTTGATATGAACGCTCACCGCATCCAGCGTTTTCCACCTGTAGGTGTACTCCGGATAAGGGGCGTCATAATTTTCGGTATCCTGCACGGTCCCGGTGGTGTCACCGTTCATAACGGTGCCCGGGGGAAGTTTTTTATTGATGGCCGCTGCAATGTCTGCCACTGCCCCGCCATAAACCCCGATATAAATCGAGCTGGCAAGCAGCGTGTAATTCGTGGAACCTTTTTCGACAGAAGTCGGCTCTTTGTTGTCGATCACATAAACATCAAGCACCCCATCGACTTCCAGGACAGCAGCCCGCACAGCCGCTGCCGTGTTGAAGGCGTTACGTGCCACTGACTGGCGACGGCGATACTCAAATGCAGATCGCCCTTCAACATTCGAGCCCGGTACACCCGCGGTCTCGTTGGTGATACTCGACCAGCCACTTACCGCGACATAGATGTTTGTCAGGGTGCCGATGGGACAAGCTATCGGCCCGGTAGTCAGGTTCTGGAACTCGATCTTCACCGTCCCGTCGGCACCTATCGTTCCGGCCGCCAGGGACACGTACATATAACCGTTATCGTCGGTTGCATAGGACTGTGCCGGGATCACCGTCCCCGGTACGCCGGAGCATGTGGCCGTTACAACCGTACCCGCAGCAGCAATGCGATCGAGGAAGTAAATCCTGCCGATGCCATCCTGAAATCTGCCGGAGGAAAAGTCCGGGTTCATGTTGTTGACGATAGCCAGAAGCTGATCGTTCTTGTCTGCGATGATTGCAGTATCAGTGACAGCCAGTTGCCCCTGCGGCGTCTTGAGGTTCGTGCTCATCGCCGTCCCGAATGCAGAACCAATATCTGCTATACGCCCGGCAAGAATGTCTCCCTCATCCGGAACATCAAGGCCAGTGGTGGAAAAGGTCACGGCCGGTACCGCCGTAGAGATTGTCGTCATTTTTTCCTCACAGGGTGACGCTGGAATCCAGGCCGTTGGTATCCACGATCGCAATAACGCCGGTAGTGCGGCGCGTATCGCGGTTGTTAATCAGCGTCGGCTCAGCTCGCGCGATATAGCTCATCCGCAACGCTTCAACCTGAAGCGCGGCCGCCATGGCGCCGGTGCTGGCCTTAACGTTCAGCAGCTCTTTGTAATTAACGCCGGTGTCTTTTTCGTAAATGCACTCGCCGCGTATAGCCAGGCATGCCGTCGCTACGTCCTGAGCGCAGGCGTAGGGATTTTCAACCGTGGCGATATTACCCAGCTCATCAAGGACAAGATCCCAGGTATCGGGATCGAGTTTGAGAGAGATTGTTTTCATGGATTTCGCCCATAAAAAAACCCCGCCGAAGCGAGGTTTTTATTTTTGATTTTTTAGCGGGTTTATTTGCCTATGATTCCTGAAATGATAGCCAGTAACACAATTCCTCCAATTAAAATTGCAATTCTGCTCCATGCTATCTGAGTTCCATTATATTTTGGCTCAGGGATCGGCATAGGCTCTATCTCACTACCACAATGTTTGCATTTTGTGGCCTGATACTTCACTGGCTCTGCACAATATGGGCAATCTCGCATGGGGCCAATTGAGTCACTGGCAACGGCGCCTGCTGTATTGCGTGGCGCAACGAAAAGAACATGAATAATGGCGACGATGAAAAGAAGGAATCCATACAACCACCACGCGCCGAATGACCTACCCTTGCTTTGGGCGATAAAGGCAGGAATTAATCCAAGCAGAGCAGCTATGACTAAGAGCGACATTTTTATTCCCTTTATGCCGGTGCCAGGGGATCGGTTCGGCTTCCCCCTGATATTACCCCGCCATGGTCATGTCCATCAACGATAGAGCCATCAACCAGTTGAAGTTTGCCGTTGGCAAGAATTTTCAAGCCGTTGATGTTAACTACGCCAGGGCTTTTTATATTTATGCCATTTCCAGTAAATTCAACGAATTCAGTAGGCTCGCCATTCATGCTGGCTATTGCGGTTATGTACATCGCATCGGAATACGAGTGCCGGCGCTGAGTTGGTGCGGGCCCCTCTGATCTGGTTTCCCTAACGTTCGTGGTGTCCTTGTCGCAAATCACAACCAGACCAATGTCTCCTGGCCTTGGCTCCATTTTTACCGCGCTGTTTCCCGCCTGAAGTCTGAGGTATGGGATCTGGTAAACGTCCTGATTGGCAATGGCCCGGCCTGAAACGTCTACATCATTAACCAGGGGGAGAACGGTCAACACATCGCCTTCAACCTCCCTAACCAGAACAATATCAACAAACGTCATTCCTTTCAGCGCTGAATGTAGCAGCGATAATATGGCGTTACCCTGCGATGACACACTCTCAGGGGTCTGGTTAGTTAGCATTTTCATCCCCTTTTACAAGATACCCAGGCGCGGCCACAACGAACGTTTCCCACAGACCACCGGGAACTTTACAGGAAAGATAATGAGTAGTTCCTGCCTGAATAATCCATTCCCCGCTTGCGTGCGGCAGGTCAGTCTCAAGGATGATTTTGGTATTCAGTTTCAGAGATGGAGAGAAAATGCAGCGAAAGTTAATCCCCAAGTCATAAAAAATCGGATACCCAATAAGCCCTGTTGATGGAGAAACATATGGAACGACAGAGTCAGATGGTTTCTTCCCGGTGTAAATAGTGACGGTGCCAAAATCAATATTTACCGTTATTTTATGCGCAGCTGCTATTTCAATGATCTGCTTTATCGCATTGCCTTTGTACACCGGGTTGCGCTCGGTGCTTTTGACGTCGACATTGATGAATTTCAGGCCAACTTTAAAGGCAAGAGCGCGAATCATATCAGCTACATCCGCGTCGCCGCGAATGGATGTAGGCTCACAGGGAATCAGGCGCTCCCTGCCGGCGGCGGCCGCGGTTATCTCAATCGGCGCGTCCGGCATCTGGTTCAGGTTAATCCTGGCTGATGTTATTGACCCGGAAAAAACACGGGTGTCGCCAGCATAAACGACGATAGCATTTTGCTCGGCGGCGATTATTTTTTGCGCGTTGGTTGTCAACTTTGACATGTTTTCCAGGGAGAGTCCCCAGAGGCTAAGTTCAAGTACCGTACCGGTAGCGCCGCCAAATGCTGATATAGCCGCCTCACACTTGAAACCTTTAACCGTCAAGGTGTCGCCAATGTCGCCGTCAAACGTACCATTAGCCAGCGTGAACGATACGGTAAGCTCTCTCTCCTTGTAACTCATCTGCCAACCTCACTGCTCGTCGCATAATACAGCTTGAATCTGGTGCCGATTTCGTCGTAATAGGGATCGGCTGTACCTTTCGAGTCAACGAAAACCAGATCGCCACTGAATCCCAGGTATTTATACCGCACCAGGTAAACGCAGTTCAGGCAGAGAACGCCCTGAAATATCGGCTTGTCATCGACATACAGATCGGCGTAAAACCCGGTTGAACGCTGATGTAACTTGATCGCGCAGTTCTGGCCGCCAAGCGTGACATAGACCTTTTGAGATAGTGACGGTGATAAGCTAATTTCCTGCATGTCACATCACCTTTTCCAGAAAGTCGGAGACGGTGCTTTTTATCTGCTTAGAAACTGCAGTAGAAGAACTGTCCCACGCCTTAGAGACCGACTCGGCTGCCGAGTTAACGTTGGACACAATCGCAGCCCCGGTCGTCTGTAGAGCGTCTGATAAGGTTGTATCTGCACTTGACCAGGCATTCTTAACATCGCTCAATGTCACCTCTTTCGTTGCCCCGGTGATCACCTGCGTTGATGCTGCGGCGCCATTGTTGGTTTTCGCGTTGCTGGTCGGCGGCCCTTCAATCACAGCATTTGAAAGCATGACCTCCCCGCCGTCCATTATCTCCTCGAAAGTGCAGTTCGCCATCAACAACGTCTGCCCGCGATATGACCCCACAAAATAATCGAAGTGGGTCAGATCGTAGCTGTAATACACCGTGTCCGGCGTCTCGATGTTGTAGGTGCTGGCCGTGTTTTTCATCTCATCCAGTTTCTGAATGAAATTGTTCCGGCTCAGCAAAGAGAAATTGGTCAAGTTAGGCAGTGACCCGGAAAAAGCCGTCCACCCCTCAAGGGCAAAAATGATCCTCAGTTCAGACGGCTGTTTCACTTTGTTGTAGGACGTGTACCGGCCCTTTTCTACCGGCCCCTTAGTCACCGCCGCATCACCGTAGCGATCAACGCTAACCCAGCCGGAAGGAGAGAAAACCTCCTGCCCGGCTGCAGCCGTCAAAAGCGACTCGTCAACGGTGTTATAGGTGATCCGGTAAGTTGGCGACAGGGCGCTGTTAAGGACGGATAACAGGCTTCCTCCCTGAATGGCGGATAGCACTGTCGAGACATTCAGAGAAAACGACATGAGTTATTGTCCTGAGTAGCCAGCCAAAAGCATGACACGGTTTTCGCCGTGCTTTTTGATGTCGCTGGTAAGCTGTTCCACGTTCTGGGCCTGGGTGGTGATTTTGGTTCCATAAAACTGATAAGTCGCACCGGACTGCCCGGGCATCGCTCGGTCTACGGCCATCCCGGCGCCGGGGCGCATTCCGGCCATGACTTTAGGGACGTAATTGCGAGTTTCCGACGGTAGGTTATCCATGCCTTTCTTCTGGACGTTTCCGAGCCCCCAGTTATAGGAGGCAAGAGCTTTTTCCAGATCGCCACCAGTAGCATCCAGCAGATAGCGCAGGTATCTTGCAGCGGCATCAGCTGACTTGTGGGGGTCATAAACGTCCATCCCCTTCAAACCCAGGTCTCTGGCAGTTCCATCCATAAACTGGAATGGGCCTTTTGCCCCTTTGGGGGATACTGCTAACGGGTCCCCACCTGATTCAGTAGCAGATACCGAAGACAGCAGACCGGCAGGAAGTCCATATTTACCTTCCAGAGCCCCAAATTCGCCGGCCATTGCCTGAAGAAATGCCTTTCCTTTAGCGCCAAGGCGAGCGGCCTGCGCGTTAAGCGGGACATTTGGCTGGTATCCCGAGGTATCTGGCTGCATTGTTGCCGCGCCAGCTGGAGAGATCAGGGCGTCAGCGATTTTTGAAAGGAGATTTTTGGTGCTTTCCCAGTAGTCTCTTTCATCCTGCTGCTGCCTGCGCTGTTCAGGAAGCGGCTGAAACTTAACTGCATCCAGCATTTTCTGCGTTGCCTGCTGCTGCGGGCTTAGATACGCAGAGTCCTGATCAGGTTTAAAATCCAGTGTGCCGCCGTTTTTCTTCAGCGCCTGCTCGGCTGCCTTCGTCACTCCGGGCAGCGCATCATTGCCGGTAGGCTTTCCGTCTTCAGTGCCATACCACGCCTTTTTAAACTCATCGGCAGCCTTGGAGAAGTTGCCGTTATTGAGCTCGTTTAAAGCGTTACCCAGGTGATTGAGCACTTTTCCGAGCATGGAAAAGTTATCTTTTAGGTTGCGCAGATCGCCTGATAGCGTCCAGCTACCAAGGTCAATACCAGTAATGTTGTTAATGTCCCGCTTCAGCTCTTTGAAGAATGAAGAGGATTTTGCGTTACCAGACGACCACTCTATGAGGAGACCATTCAGATCGCGAATGGTTGGTATCAAGCCCACGTAAATCTGGTTTTTTACCGTGTCGAGATTTTGGCCTAGCTCCGCCCATGCAGCTGTAAATTCCTTTGCGCCTTTGGTTGAGGCGTCTGTAATGCCGGAGCTTTTGGTCAGGCGATCAACGTCAGGCAGGAATTTCCCTTCCTGATTACGCTGCAAGGTTGCATCATCAAATCCAAGACTTAACCCGACCTGCCGGCGAAGGTTTGGATCGCTGATTTTCCGTAGCGCATCAAGGGATGTTTTGGCCAGAGAACTGGCGTCCTGTCCCCACACGTCAAAATTCTGGCCTGTCAGCGCATTTAATTGCGCCAGACCACCAAAAATAGAGCTACTGTAATCGCCGACCCTCGCGCCCTGTATAGCGCCCTGAAACCCCTGCAGAGAAGCGCTTATCTTCTCAGCTGAACTCCCTGCCGCCTCAGCTGACTTTGACCAGCCGTCAAGCTCACGGGCCGATAGCCCCAGTGCTTTCGACTGGATCGACAAATCCATAAGGCCGGAAGTGGTGCTTTTCACAAGGCTCATCAGGCCGCCGGCAGTGACGGTAACGCCAGTCAGTGCCAACAATTCCGTCTTTATGCTGCTGAAGAACGAAGCGGCTTTCTTGCCCTGCTCCGCCATTTCCTTGGCAGTTTTTTTCGCATCCTCACGCTGCTTCTTGAGGTCGTCGCTAACGTCTTTCTGCCCCTTACGGAAGTCAGACGTATCAAGGCCCAGCGTCACCAGGAGGGCGTCAATTACCGTTGCTGCCATGATCACTCTCCGCTATGGCTCTGTTGGTGTTATCCACGGTCATTATTTCAATCAGCCACCACATATCCTGGACGCTGTATACGGTGTCCAGTTCGTGGAGTGTCGCCATTTTCCCGGAGATCACCGCGGCAATGGTGCGCGGTACATTCGCATACTGTATGAAGCCGCGATCTGAATCTTCCGGGACGGATAGGGGAATTTCTAACTTGCGGTGGCTGCTACAAAAGCGATATGGAGTTTGAAGGCTTCGATTTTCAGGCGTGACCAGGTGCTAATTTCTTCGATCTGCCCTTCGTCAACAAGCGCTGTCTCGATACCGTTACCCCCGAGGAATTTCACGCAGCCAAGCAACTCATCAAGCAGAGGCTTTGACTGTGCGAACGGAACTTTAGCCAGTGAAGTGATACCCCACTGAGCGAGACCTGCCATGCCGCTGGACATCACGCTTTCGTACAGCTCGCGAGCTTCTGCATTATCCTCGGCTGGGGCCGGCGCCACCGCAGCACTGATGGCCATCATCATATTGTCGGGAACGGTAACGCCGGCGCCAATCACGGCGCACGCCAGGCGGATCGCCCACTCTTCGGCCTTTCTTGCCGGCATTTCGGTGATTTTGAACTGCTTACCCTTGTCACGGTTATCTGCTTCAACCGTGAATACGATGCTTTTACGAGCCATTTTTGTTTCCTGAATGAGTTATCTGGCAATAAAAAAGCCCACCGTAGTGGGCCATTCAAAAACCACGAATTTGTGGTTTTCATGATTCGGTAAGCGCACCAGGAAAACCGGGCAATGCCAACTGACCTTGCTTGTCCAGTTGCTCAATGCGTGAAAGTAGCTGTGGCTTCTTCTCTTTCCCCCACCGGCGTAACAGACGACCAGACATACTGGCGACATCCTTCTCTTTCAGGAACTCCAGCATGACGGCGTTACGCTCTTCTTCAAACTGGCGCCGCCCTACCTGAAGCATCGCGTACATCCAGTTGAAGGCGTTGATGTAGGCGATCCTTTTTTGGTGTAGGACATAACCAGAAGCATCAATCCATCTTTGCGGAGTCGATAGAACTTCTGCGGCTTTCCGTTCTGCAACTCATTGTTTTTATAGCAAACCTCAAAATTGAGTTTTGTATCGAACTCTTCCGGGCATGCCTTAATAGTTTTTTCGATATCACGAATGACGTTGTCAGGACGTTTCCCAAATGCCTTCGCCACCATAAACGAGTCAGTTACCGGGTCGTTGTCAGCAACAAAAATGAGGTCACGGAAATCAAGTCCGTTAATAACTGTTGGGTATGACATTGCGGTATTTCCTTTAGAAAGATGAGCCTGTTCGCACAGAAATGCCGCCCCGAGAAGGTCCGCACCTATACGGCATTTCTCAGGCTCAGCTTTCTGAAAGACTCGGGAGTTAAATGCGCTGCGACGCGCAGGGGTTTATTTCTGGTATAAAAAAGCCCGGACTTGGCCGGGCTGATTGTTTACGCTGAGTAGTCTGCCGGGGTGACAGTTTCCCACTGGATGAGTCCAGTTACCGGCTGAAGCACACGGCCGGCAGACGGCATACGGCGCGCGCGCTGCAGGATACCGTTGGTCATAATGTACTTTTTACCCAGCGACGGCAGGATCACCGTACCATTGACACGCAGCACAGACCGCGTGGTCACCTGCGTGGTTTGCCAGTTGTCGATGTACTTAATCGACGGGGATGATGCCGCCAGATGGAAAGTCCACGGAAGATCACCATAAACAAAACCGCCCAGCAGTTTCCCGTCAGCAGTACGCTGGTACTCTGCCGTGTCAGTATCACCCATTTCGAAGATGTTCTGCGCTTCGAACTGCTCCAGGTTAAACCCTGACGGGTAGAGCTCAGCGATTACCAGCTCAATGATGGCGTCTGCCGACGTAATATTTTGACCGGCCATTACTGCACCTCCACGCTGTTAACGGTGATACCCTGGATGATCCCGCCGTCGGTGTACCAGAAGTAAACCGTTGGCTTGGTGCGCGCGGCGCGCATTGCCGCGGTGAACGGGCCGATGTAGACGTAATACCCTTCAGCCATAAGCGAATCCGTAACATCGACGCCAGCGATGGCGTTAATCTGGTCGATCTGCGACTGGTCAAGATCGGTGCCCGCCGTCATGCCACCCCACGCCCTGAATTGCTCAATGGTCGGCTTCATGCACGACTCAATGCGAGCTTTTCCGGCTGCTGCGTAGGGCAGATTGCTCGCCTGCTGGAACAGCGCAACGAGAGCCGCCTGCAACTGAGCATTTACCCATACCTGACCAGCCCATGCGTCAAGCCAGGCATAATCACCGGTAATAGAGCCGGGCGCCCACTGGTTGGTTTCGACGGCATTCGAGGCATAGTTGCCGTAGAAGTTATAACCGTTGGCCTTGGCCGCCTCGTAATCAGTATCGTTACTGATCATCGGCAGCAGCCCGGACACCTGACGACCATTCAGCGAACAGCGCCCATTGGCCTGCGTGAAGTTCAGCGCGGCCACAAACCCCATCGCGTTTGCTGCGTGGTTCGGGTAACCATACACCGGGCAGGTGTCGTTATAGGCGTAGGTGTTGATGATGTCGTACACCAGTGCATTCGAGCTGCCCGCCACGATTGCCGTTCCTGATGCGTCCCATGGGACATAGGCAAAGCGGTGGTTCTGGCTGTTTGTCCAGAGTGCAAACGCATTAGCCTGGTCTTTGGTGACAGCGAACGTCGTGGAGAATGTTACCCAGTCCTGCTCTTTGGCCAGAATGGCAGTAAAGATATCGTCAATCACTGCCGGCGCCGCACCCTGAGAGATCACCGCGCCGGTCGCTTCGGTCAGTTTCAGCCCCGTAGCAAGCGTACCTTCATCGGCAAAGGTAATGGTGCTATCCACGCCTGTGGTGGCAGAGGTGATGATGAATTTCTTCAGCACGCTATCCCAGGTCACTACAACCGAGGAGCCAATGCCGGTTTCAATCAGCTCCGCCGCGTTATCAAAACTGGTGGCACCGCTGAGGTTGATAGCCGCAGAAGTCTCCTCCGTACCGTCAACGGTCAGAGTCAGCGTACCCGAAAGCAACTTGAGCTGTGCCAGCGTGGTCGCGGCGTGCGATCCGGAACGAAGGAATGCCGCCACTGCTGCGGTATTGAATCGGCTAAAATACAGCTTGCCAGGCATCTGTGTTTTACCGGTGAATGCGGCGAAATACAGCACCGCGGCGGTGTACTCAATCGACGCGCTGCCGAAGTACGCCTTTACCTCATCCGCACTGGAAAATGAGGGTACTGCACCAACCGGCGCGTATGCGCTGTCGGTCAGGAACAGGCCATTGAGATCAATAGCTGTCCCTGTCGCCTTCAGTACGCCGGGAAGCATCTGGGCGATTTTTGATAGCGAAATTGCCATTTATTATTTCTCCGGAGGAAATCTCACGTCGACCGGCTGCGATATCACATCTGCGCCTGTCATAAACTGCTGAGGAACGCTGACGACAATCAGCGGGTTTGCGTGGAATTCAAGCGTCCAGCGGGATTCCCACTGTTTCTCGCCGTTGATCATCGAGGTTTGCCGCGGGGGGCCGGAATAAAGCGGTACCAGGACATTTGCGTTTTCCCTGAACCAGGTGCATGCGAATTCGGAGCGGGCAATGCGCGAAAAGATGGTGGCATTGTTTTGCGCCTGATCTCCGTAGAAATCGAGCTGACATTGCCATTCATCAACGCGGCAAAGTTCTGCCCGCCCGTAATCGCTAACGCCGTCATACTCGTAATTGACAGCACTGGTTGAGAGGTCCGTCAGAAAAAGCGGCGTCATAGTAATGAAACCGCCTTTCGGCATGGGGGTCTGATTTTGCTGAGTCTGCGTGATCTCTGAATCCGGGAAGAGGACAGAAAGGAAATCGCCAGTCGCCTTAAACAGATCGCTTTCAGTGACCTGCAGGCCTACGTCAATTGTTGACATGCGATAACCCTCGTCCAGTCCGGCCAGATTTCAGGCACATCCACGACCAGCCACGTTTCATTGCCGATAACGAACTTATCGCCGCCCTGCTGCCGATCCCTGTTAATCCCGCACCAGTTGCCATCCGTCCAGATACTGACCAGCACACCCTGGATATTCATGTTATCCATGTGCCTGATATCAGCCTGACTCAGCGCCTGCTTTTGCACCATCATCGTTACCGGCGGCGCGAAGCCAGGAGAAGTCGAGTAATCCGGGTTTTTGATTGGTCCGATCGAGCGGTAAATCTGCGCCTCGACGCGAGGATTAACCGCGCTAATGGCGCTTCGCACTATGGAATGAAGATTCACTCTTTCACCTCGTAGTCGACCGAGTTCAGCATGTGGGCCGAGTCGATTAACGGGTCATTAAACCCTTTTTTGTCGACCGTGCTTTTTGCGTTCGGCGGCTCAGAAAAAGCGATGATTGACGACTGAATCTGCCCCTTGATCCGCTCCCCCATCAGCGCCAGGCTTTTGCGGGCGTCAAAATCGTTTGCCTTCATGAGCTTCCCGAGCTCTACGCCCCACTCCGGACCATGTTCAGAAATGGTCTTCCTGAAGTACGGTCGGGATGGGATCGTAACGATATGCTCGGGCATCATTACTGACTGCGCGAAATTGGCCTTTGATGGCTTAGCGAAGCGAGAAACGCCGTCACGGCGAACGTAAAATTTCAAATCCCTGGTATGCGCCGGGATTTTTACAGTGCCGCCAAATTCGTTGGTGGCTGCCACAAGTGCTACCGGCGTCCCGTCGGGGTATTTGGACCCTTCAAGGAAACCAACCTTCAAATCATCGCCAGAGGACAGCCCCTTTGCGATCGACTGCAGGTGCTCCATCAGCTTATCTCCGCCTGACATTCCATCCATAGCTACCTCCGGATGAAAGAGCGGCGGTTATAATGGCCAGGGTACATCGAGGGAGAGGACCCAGGGACATATCGCACAGTGCGATAAGGGGCTGTAGCTTGCCAGTAAGCTGCACCGTATGGCGTCTGTAGATACCACCACGATGACGCGCTGGAAGGCCCCGCATCAGTCGAAACCGATACAGACCCCTCCGATGCGCTTGCCACCCGACCTACTAGACCAGAAGCCTTCTCGCCGTTTACGCCTGAATTCAAAGCCGCGATGTGAGCAACCAGCATATTCAAGAAGACGGCGCGGACAGCAACATCCGCAACCAGGCTGCTGTCCGTGTTATTCAGGTAAATCGTTGCCTCCGTGAAGTACGCATTAAGCAGCGTTTCACTTACGGCATCGAACTCCGGATAACGCTCACGAAATGCGGCAACATCAAAGACAACGATCGCCATTATTTTTTGTCCGCCTTCTCAATGCCCGGGGCCGGGTTGTTCTGATCCAGACCTTCCAGACCGGTTTTCTCCGAAGCGTTTTCATTCGCTTTCGCCTGGGCGCTGCTGGTTTTCGCCTGGGCAAACACCAGCTCTTTGCGAACGTAGGGCTGATCAGCATGTACTGCCAGCCATGCTTCAAACGCTTCCTTGTCCACGTTTTCGGTCAGGCCGTAGCCGCCGACAACGAGAGAGGAGTTGGAGCCGTTAAGCTCCACTTTGTAGCCGCCCTGCTCCAGGATCAGGCCGTTCGGCAGTTTGCATCCTACAGTTACTGTTTCGGCCATGTTACACCCCGATCATGCTGGCAATACCCAGCGGTTGACGAATGATTGCACCCCAGGTGCCACCGGATTTTTTCTGCCGCCAGGAAGACTCTTCCACCACGACAGCGTGTGCGCGCATCTTCTCCGTGAATGCTGCGTAAGCGGTGTCCTGCTCGCCCAGACGCTCAACAATCAGCTGTACAAGCTCGCCCGCGTCGGTGCTGTATTCAACAGCGGTTTCGATACGCATGTTCGGGAAGTTTTTCTTCAGCTGATCGGTGACGTTCACGTTGTACTGGTTCGTCTTGGTCAGGTTGACTTCCATTTCCGGAGACATACCGAGCACCATGCGATCGGTACGCTCTACGAGGCCTTTGGTCTGAGAGACCAGCTGCTTATAGAGACGGCCTGAGATGTCGTCATATACAGCTTGCCCGTCTTTAGTTGCCCAGGTAACGCTACCACCGGAACCAGTCGCCGCCGGCGTCACCGGAGCGCTCAGAGACGGATCGTTGAGCAGACCATAGTTTTCCAGACCGGCGATGCCGTAGAAGTAGGACTTGTTCTGGAACTTGTTCAGCACAAGCGCAGAGGCCACGTTGAGCTCAGCGGCATAGCCGATACGCCCGGCGCCGTACATGTCCAGCTCGCGCTCACCCCAGCGGGTGTGAGTCTGATAATGGAACGACTGTCGCGGTACCCAGTTAACGTTGGCGGACGTCATGCCGTTGTTGTTGAAGTCGCCATAAGCGCTGGTTTCACCAGTCGACTCGACGATCGGGAACTGCGAGGTCAGCGTCGTCCAGTCGCCTTTTTTCACTTCACCGATAATCTCTGCGGCCTTCATCGGCGTTACGAGAACGCGGATAAGTTCCGGATCGACGTAGTTAGTGAAGTAGGCCGGGATACCGGCGTTATTCGCAGTAACCATTTGCGGCTGGGCATCCATCGCCAGCGCGAAATTCTCCGCAAACTCCGGCTTCAGGTAGTCCTTCGCGCCGGGCAGTACAATGCCATATTTCCCGCTGGCTGCGGCGTAGTGTCGCTGAAATTCGTTCATTACTTGCTCCAGGTGCTGATTTTGACCAGCTCGCCAGCGTCACAATCGCTTGCGGCATAGAATGCGGTCTCGATAAAACCGGCCACGGTTGCGCCGGCTGCGGCGACTTGCACCTCACCGGTGGTCAGGGATGCAAAAACCTTCTGCCCGCGGGTGGCAGCGGTTGACGTTTTGGCCCAGAAGTCACCGGCAACCATCAGGGTGATTTCGCGGCCGGGCTGGATAAGCATGGATGCCTGGCCGAGCCAGATGGTGATCGACGCCTGCCCATCGCGATGGACAAAGCCAGACGGAACACCGCTACCGGCATTGGAAGCCACACCGTCAACATCCCAGGCAAAGCGGCCGACAGTCAGGCCGTCCTCGCCAGCAACCAGAGCGCCCTCGCCGGCCTGATAGGTCGCGTGAGGGTTGGTGCCAGCAAAGGCCCCTTCGACGCCGGGGGCCGGATACTGGTTAATTCGTGTCTGAAAACCTGCCATGTTAACCTCGTTTCAGTTTGCCAGCGGTCGGGAATGCTTTTTCGAACTCACTGACGGAAGCGGAATCCTGCGCAATGACAGGGCGTGAATTTTCTTTCTGGCTGATCGCCATTTTGACCATCGCCGGATAAGCGGACGGGTGAACGCCGGCGATATCCACACCACTTTGCTCAAGCGCGGTGCGATAGACATCTTCGGCTGAGTCCATGGCAACGACGTCGCCGATCAGCGGACGGACGACCAGCTCTGCTTCACGGATTTTCCGGAAGTTTTCCGCAGCCTTTTTAGTTGCGCTGTCGGCTGCCAGACGAATCGCAGAGTCCATCGCCGTTTTGGAGACTTTGTCGTCTTCTTCATCGTCTTCGTCATCGGCGGTTTTCTTCTTGTCCTTGTCGTCTTCGCCGTCCTCATCGTCCGCCGTTTTTTTCTTATCCTGCTCGTCGTCTTCGTCGTCGGCGGGTTTGTTTTCTTTTTCGTCTTCCTTTTCGGCTTCATCAAGAGCCAGAAGAGCTTTGCGGACTTCTGCCTCCAGATCTGCATCCTGCGCCAGAAGTGGCTTAAGGGTGGCGCGGATCGCCGCTACCTTATGTTTACGCATGTGATTAAGCTCCGGTGGTAATGAATCTGCGACCAGTACATCTGGCCCTGCGCGGCCGTCAGGGACCAGCGCTTCGTGGTTTCCGAAAATGTCACGCATAACGCCGTCATAAGGCTCGCCGTCAGGGGTGACACCCGGGGTCATGTCTGCGACGTACTTGTACGATGCAGATAGCTCTCGCTGCTCTCCGCTCTCAATTCCAGCAATCGCGCTGTTATCCCATATCGACATACCAACCGTGAGATACGTGCCGTCAAACTCCGCATTGGAGTGCGTCACGCCAACACGAAATTCATTGGGCGGGTCGGTGGGAAAATCGGGGATGTGCTTGCTGAGCACGGGGATGTTATTGAAGGTTTTGGCTGCTTTCCGGAGCTCGTCCGGGTGGCGCCAAAGCCGGTAAAGTTTGTTTGGATCGAGCCCAAGCTCTTCGCTTCTTGGTATCTCTCGTCCGTAGTAGGCGTTGACGTTTGCCTTGCTGATATTCGTTCGTGAAATCTGAAGGCGGCCATTTGCGTCGATGGTGCGCACAGAGGCGCGATCGAAAGCTAAGCACTCTGTGGGGTTCATTGCTCAATCCTGTTTTGAAAGCCCTGGAATGACAGCCTCCCAGGTGCAACGACAATTTGGTAATTCGCCTGGCATGATGTGCTCGCCATCAATGAGCATCCCCTCCGAGAGGTCGAAAAGCCTGCCATTAGCTTTCACATGGGACTGGCGAGGATTCTTACCTGCATGGGAGTGCTTCCATATACCCTGGGTAATGCCGAGCGCCTGCTGTCGCGCAGACTGAACGACTGAGGTGGCCTTGTTGTTCTGATCTCGGGCAATGAACGCCGCACGGCGCCGGGTAATACCGTATCGCTTCTGGAGTTCATCGGTGAGATAGGACAAGTCGCGCCCACGCGCTACCGACCGCATAACCAGCCCTTCCACCTCGGTGAAATACTTCTCGGGGATGGATCGGATAAGGCCGACATTCTCGGCGATGGTCGCCTGAAGAGCGTTATTCATCTGCGAGGTCATCTTGAACTCGACAGTAAACCCCGCATCTTTGAAGGCTGTGGCCAGTGACGCATCCGCGTTTTTCATGGCGTCGTTAGCGAACCTGTCGGCCAGCTTTTGCGCCATGTCATCAAACCGCCGCTTCCAGCGCTTCACCAGCTTATTCATCGCCTTGCGCATAACATCAGCTGGAGATTCATCCATGGCGACAGCCGCGCCGCTGGCCCGATAGTTTGCCGACAGCCAGTAGACAACAGATGCCTGCATTTCCTGCACCTGCTTATCAAGCTGCCGGCGGTACCATGCTTCGACGCCAGCGTTAGGATGAACCGCCCTTATCGTCAGGGTCTGTTTCTTCCTCTTCGTCGTAGTCGTCTTCGATTTCGAGGTCATCATTCAGGTCCAGAGAGTGATAGGGCGAGTCCGGGTCACCGGCAATTTTTTCGCGGACTTCGTTGCCAGAGAGCACGCTGGCGGCCACATAGACAGCGTCCGTGTCCGCATCTACTTTGCGAATTTCCGCCCGCTCTTTAGCGCTCATTTCGTACAGCGGCTCAAAGTCGAAGGTTATGCCATCGTCAATGTCCCCGAACTCAGAGAGCTGAATGATGTCCATCACGCGCTTCAGGTTGTCTTTAAAAACAGACTGCTGTAGGGCGTGAATGTAGTCGTAGAAAACGCGGATTTCGCCGTCAGACGTTGCGTTAAGGCCATTTGGAGTAATGCCCAGCAGTTTGACGAGCGGGATGCTCGAAACCGCAGACATGTGCTCCTGCGACTGTGCCTGCAGGGCATCCAGGCCGTTAAGCGGGGCGTTAACGAACTCAACCGTTTCTGGCTGGTTAGGGTTGTTGTCTTTTGCGAATGCGCCACGGTTATCACGGCATCGGTTGAAGACATCAAGCCTTGCAAGAAGGTCATCTGCCGCCCCACCCTGCAGAATCGTGCTCATATTTGTTCCGATTACCGGAACTGAGAACGAGTGAATCATGTCGCTGACACTGTCGCGGGTGCGAAGCCAGTTATTGACGTATGGCTCGGCGATCTGCGAGAGAGACAGGCCGCGAAAGTTATACGATGCCTTCAGCAGGTCAGGCACCTGCCGCGAGACGAAATCAATCATCCGGCTTGCATGTACGGTCCGTCCCATGACAAACCACTGCGTCGGCTTGTAGAAATCCGGGCTCAGCGGGTTGTCGGAGTTATAAATCCCCGGATAGGTCCAGATAGGCTCTATTACCCTGAACCCCTGCAGGCTGCCTTTCGTGATCTTCTTATCGCTCATGAAGAGCTTCGATTGCAGCTCGTTGTCGTCCATCCATGCGGAGATTCCCCGCGGCGAACGAACGTCGATGTAAATTTGGCCACCGCCAAAGTAGCCGTCGTGTTCTGCGGCTTCTTTAAAGCGCTCGCGCACCTTAAACCGCTTCATGGCCTCTTCGAGTTGCTTTACCCGATCCGCCTTGTCTTCATTGCCGACAGTTTTGAGCTTTATCCATTTGCGGGTCATTTCCTCCGCGATGGTGCCTACCATCTTGCGATATTCAGGCTTCTGCGCCAGCGTGGACAGATACGGGTAGCCGGGAAAGCTATCAAAGTCGCCGTAGCCGTAACCGCCATACGCAGCATTGAGATCGTCGTAAGGCGTGGAGTCCATTGCCAGAATGGCGCTTTTGATAGCCTCGGGGATCACCCCTTTCGGCGGCTCGTAGCGCTGAAACTCTCTTTTCGGTAATGCGCGGACTTCGGCCACGGCCTCGGGCCTGATCCCGCCCTTCGGTGCTTCAGGTTCTTTTGCCGGCTCAGGCGCGGCGACTTCTTTCTTTTTAAACCACCACACTTAAATTCTCCTGAGTTGATTCGGGTCGATAACCATCGGCTGCGGGCCGGAAATCAGGTTGTCGTCGATTGCGTCCATCCAGGTATCGAGGATGTCGTCGTTGTCGGAGAACGCGATGTACTCACCATGCGCGGCATCGAGGCCGGTGTTCTGGGCCTTGGCGATGCCGCCGTTTTCCTGATGGATCACGGTGACGCGGCTGTCCTGCGTCGCATACTCATCGCAGATGGCCGGGCTGGAATCCTTGGCCCCGTCGTCCACCAGAATCACCTCGAGGTTCGTATACGACTGCTGCAGAATGGAGTCCACGCAGTAGCGCAGGTAGTCTTCGGCGTTGTATACCGGCACGATTACGGAAATGAGGGGAGTGGCGTTGATTGGCAAGACTTGTGCTTCCTCTTTGTATATGCGGACGTATCCAGTATTGCACGTTTCCTAGCCGAGCTGCGCAACGTTTAATGGGGTACTTTTGCTCGAGGATGTTTGATTATTGACGATGAAGACACCTGTGGAAGTCAATTCAGACTCAAGGCATCGAGAATGGGGTAGAGGCGATTCGCAAATTCGGGTACACCGCTTTTCCGGAGCATGTCTGCGTAGTCTTCAGGCGTTTGTGGATATCATTTATAGCTCAGCAGTGCCGTGTGACAAACTCTTGCCACTCTTCCTGGATCGAGATCCAATACATCGAGGAAGAAATCATCGGGTCTCTTTACTTCGATGCGAAGAGGCTGTGTCGAAGTTTCAGGAAAATCTTTCGTGTTGAAGGTGACCAAGGTTTGTGCGGGTAAATAATCTGCTGCTGCAAGTACGTGCCGGTCTTTCTCGTCGCATGTCATATTTTTGATGAGGCTTTCGTAACCAGTGACTAGAGCCTCTGGGAATGCGGCAGTCATCGCATTGATACGTTGCGCCGAACGCTCTTCTCCTATGCGTAATTAGAGGTCTCTCCTCAGCTCATCGAGTATCTGTTGTGACCAGTATGGGGCATAGAGGTGTTCCTCGGCGAGACGGAGGATCAAATCGTTGATGAGTTCGTTGAAGAGCCATAAATCTGTGTGGAATGAAATATGTGACAATCCAGCATTGAGTTTGAGCGCGTAATTTTGGGATGGCTCGTCTCATCGGTAGGATAATGACGAATCAAACCTTGCGCTTGAACGCTTATTACCGGAAGGATTGCCTGAGCATGGCAGATTCTGTTG
>SKFA01000136.1_pt1 | contig 60001 bp, 74 predicted proteins | sample 4820291 | NCBI WGS metagenome assembly SKFA01 (sample SAMN11008795, study PRJNA524170) | human gut metagenome | isolation source: fecal sample from pouch patient p30 | place: Israel: Tel-Aviv | reverse complement strand
CAGTGAAACAAGAGTATTAACCTTGATATATATGGATTTGTACTTTAGTTAATGGTATAATGTATGTATAAGTGAGGAGATGAGAAAATGAAAAAGGTAGTTTCAATTTTGTTGATGGTTGTTGCAGTCTTCACATTAACTGCATGTAATGGTTCTAAATTAGATAAAACAGGTGAAGAATTTAAAAATTCTATAATGAAAGATTCTTCATATGGTGATGAATATTCAGAAGATGGTTTTAGTTTTTTAATATATAAAGATAAAGACACTAATCGTTATTTGGCTGATGTTTGGGTTCCTGTTAAAGATGAAACTAGCGCATTGGAGTATTTTTATTATTATGATGAAGATAAGCGATTAGATAGTACTAAAAGTAAAGTAACCTTTGATGATATGAAAGCTAGTGGAAACTATGAAGTAGTGTATAAATCAGGGAAATTTAAATAACATAGCCTGTCACGTAATTTGTTATTTTTAAGTGGCTAAAATTTGGCTAAAACACTTTGAAATGTATGGAAATGCTGGATTATTTGTAAAAATAATGTTGATATTAAAGCATTTGTGTGGAAAATACATTTTATAATTTACTCGTAACGCGTAGGTCACAGGTTCGATCCCTGCAGCTGGCATCTAAATTAACAGGTAAACCTATCATAATTAAGGGTTACCTGTTTTTTTGTGCCAATTTTGTGCCAAATTAGGTTTAGCTTTTATTTAGTTCTGTAAATATTTCTTTTATTTTAATATCTTCTCTTTCTTCAAGTTCTTTGATTGAATGGCTATATGTTTCCATCGTAACGGCTAAATTTTTATGCCCTAAATGTTTTGAAACGGCCATAATATTCACACCTTTATATATTAAAACTGAAGCGTGTGTATGTCTTAAACCATGTATTGTTAGCGGCGTGTCTATATTTAATTGTCGCAGCAATTCTTTTAGTTTTTTATTCACTGCATTATTTGATACTAGTCCACTTTTAGCGTTATAAAAAACAAAATCGTGTTCTGGTTTGATATCCAATTTCTTAAATAACTTAGTTTGTTGCTTTTTAAACCATTTCATTAAGAGGCATGTTTGTTTATCTATTGGTACGTTACGAACAGATTGTTCATTTTTTGTTGGGCAAAAATTATTTGTGTCTAAATAATCCCAAGCACGTTTAACTTTAATCGTACCTTTCTCTAAGTCCACATTTTCCCATGTTAGTCCTAAAAGCTCGGCAAAACGCATTCCAGTAGATCCTGCTATAACTATCATAAAACGAGAAGCAAATTGTGGATCTAATTTTTTTTTAGCTAATGCCATCAAATCTTTGAATTCATTATAATTTATATATTTATCAGTTTCATTCACACTAGGAGATTCTCCTTTTATTACAGCACCTTTTGTGAAGTCATAGGGTATAATGCCTTCATCTATTGGATTTACGAGACTTGCTCTAATGTGTATATTTAATCTTTCGACAGTTGCATCTGCATGAGTTTTTGCAAATTCATTCAAAATCTCTTGATATTTTGTCTTTGTTAATGTTTTAAGAGTTGCATAAGTGAAATATTTCCTTATATTCATTAAAGTGTTTAGATATTTTTTATACGTGGTGTTTGTTACTTTTCCTTTTTTGTAAACTGTTATCCATTGTTCAAAATGCGCATCTAGTTGAATATCTTTGTTGGTGACTCTTAATCCTTTCGCCATCTTAGATTCAATTTCAGAAGCTTCAGCTATAGCATCAGATTTTTTAGCAAAACCACTTTTCCGCATTTTTTTGTATTTTCCATCTTCTTTATAAGAAATTTCGTATTGCCAAACTTTCCCACGTTTTACATACCTAGCCATTGTTTCACCTCGTCTAATTTGTTAAAATAGACATAATTAAATAAGCCTATTTAGGTTATATTTTTTAGCACGTCTCTTCTTGGTCGGAGTGGGCGTGCTTTTTTATTTATAGATCAAAACTGACTTTTATAGCTTTACCGATAATCGTTGCAGGATTTTCTTTCGTAATTATATATGGTGGATAATTTGTATTGTCTGCAACCAACATTGTTATATCTCCTTGATGCTTTATCCTTTTAAGAGTTGCTTCTTCATCTCCGTTAACTCTCACAGCAGCAATTTCCCCATCTTCTACATGTTCTTGTTTTCTAATTAATACATAACTATTTTCAGGAATTGTAGGGAGCATAGAATCACCTTTAGTTTTTAAATAAAATAATTGACCTGTTGGCAATAAATCTCCAATTTCTTCTCTGTATCCTTCTAAATTTTCTTCGGCCAGTATAGGTTGTCCGCAAGTAATAGTTCCCAGAATTGGTATTTTAACTAAACTTGAAATCCTACTTAATTTATCATCTTGTTCCTCTGTAATTCTTGATCTTGGAACATTGAAATAATCTGACAACAATTGAATTTTATCTATTCTAGGATATTTTTCGCCATTGAACCAACTTCGAACCGTGGCTTCTGGAATTCCTGTTTCTCTAATTACATCAGCTTGAGATTTTCCTTTTAAACGGAGTAATGATTCTAAGTTTTTAGCAAGTATTTCTCTTTGTTTTTTTGCTGTTTGTAAATTTTTCATACTATATAACTCCTTTATTTTTATATAACTATATTACACTTAAAGTGAAGTTCTGTAAATAACTTTGTGTTAAAAAAGTCTACTTAAAGTATTGACACCGTACTTAAAGTACGGTATATTATGTTCATACAAGAAAGAGAGGTGAGACTCGATGGGGGATAAACAACTATCTCTGAAGGCTGTTAGAGTAAATAATGGATACACTCAAGAAGCGTTAGCTCAAAAATTAGGCGTTGCAACAAAGACAATTTCTGAATGGGAAAATGGAAAGGTACCCATTAAGCCATTGACAATTTTTGCCATAGCATATGTATTTAAGATGGATTCTGATTTGATTAGAATCTAAAAAAATTTACGCTATACCGTACTTAAAGTGCGGAACAATAGGAGGGAATTAAGTGAAAGAACTAATTAAAATTACAACTAACGAGAATAAAGAACAGTTAGTAAGTGGAAGAGAATTACATGAATTTCTAGGTGCAACTGAAAGATATTCTAACTGGTTTTCTCGAATGCTTAAATATGGATTTACAGAAAATGTTGATTTTGTAGGGTGTAAAGTTTTTAACGCCCAAGCAAAACAAGAACTACAAGATCATGTAATTAGTTTAGATATGGCTAAAGAAATTTCAATGATTCAACGTACAGATAAAGGTAGACAAGCACGTAAATATTTTATTCAGGTTGAAAAAGAATTGCGCCAGCAACACAAACTCCCAACAACATCTCGTGAACTTGCTAAGTTAGCGCTTGAAGCTAATGAAGAAACAAATGAAAGATTAGATGACATTGATATTCGATTAATAGACATTGAAGAAAATAAACTAATTAGTACGGAAGATGCTAATGCGCTGAATCGATTAGTGAGAAGCAAAGTATATTCCGTGTGGAAAATGATGAATATTGATAAAAAGGCTAAAGCATTATTATTTGCTGATATTGGAAAATCCATTAAAGAAGTTTTTGATGTACCGCATCGAGGTAGGATAAAAGATAAAGATTATTTAAGAGCTTGTGATTTTATTAGAGAATGGGAGCCATCATCAGTTACAAATGAAAAAATAAAGCAACTTAGAAAGGAGTTATTAAAGAATGCAACAGATTGAAGCTTTAATAACTGTACAAATTCCAGATGATTTTGTAATGGTAGAAAAAACAAGACTAAGAGAGCTAGAAGACAATATAGTTACAGGAAAATTGTTTACCATGAAAGACTTTTGTGAAAGAACAAATCGTTCTGCAGCATGGCTCAAAAAAAATATTTTAATGAATCCATATTTAATCAATAAGCTAAATATTGAAAAAGGCGGATGGGTTTATTATCCCGCTAGTCAAAGTGATAGATGGTTATTTAAAGCTAGTGGCATGATTAATTTTATTGAAAATGATCTTGGCAAACATTTAGGTGGAATTAAATGATTAAATTCATAATGACATTAGACACGATAATCTTGTTTTTATGTATTATTAAAGCTTTTTCAAACCAAGAATTTTTATATGGCGCATCTTTTGGGGTTATCTGGTTAGGGTTAACTGTACTTTATAGGAGGATAAAGAACGATGAAAAATAGACTTTTTAAACGACGTTTCTCTGCTGTTGCGTTTGGTTTCCTTGCAAGTTTTTTGCTAGGTAAGGGATACGTAGAGCTTTGCATATCCGTTTGTGTATTAGCTTTTGTATTATTTGTTTTTTCATATGATTTAGCTGTAGAAGATGAAGCTGTAAAGCGCAGAAAAAGATATAGGGAGATTAGAAAACATGACATTAACATTTAAAGCGGTAGAATCTGGTAATTTCGATTTAATATACACAATTCCTTTAGAAGTAGGACAACGATATGAAGAACTTACGTCTTTCAATCGTGGAAGAGATTTTAACAGTGAAGTAAAAACGTACATGACAGGATTTGTTAAACGATTCAAACACTGCTTAACAAGTGAAAACGAGCAAGCATTGAATGAACGATTAGTAAAATACAACAAATTAGTTGTTGATTTAAGAACGGATATTCTTCAATCAGTGAAAATTCCATCAATAATGATTTGTGGTGGCTCTAATTATCCAGCACGTCAAAAGAGAAAAGAAGTAGAACGTATCCATGAAAAAGAACGAGAACTTTACTCTGATGAAGGAAAACATGCGAAATTTATTAAAAATACTCGTAAAATGTTTGATCCTGTGTTGATTGAACGACAACAAAAGATTGACGAAAAACGTCAAGAAAAAGCTGAAAAAGAAGGTTGGCAATTTTTTTATAAGGAAATCAAGCATGATGAAATTTCAGGAATTGGAATGGATTTAGATGATAACCGAATTTTTGTTACAACGAATGGAAAGCCTTCAGATGAAGTAAAACCATTACTAAAAAAAGCAGCCATGCGTTGGTCGCCACGCAACGAGCGTTGGCAACGAATTTTAACAGAGAATGCTATTTATTCAATTAATAGGAATCTTTTAGAAGTATTAAACATTAAAGAAAAATTTTGAAGGGAGAATTTAGATGTCTTTTAGTGATAAACGAAAACAACTATTTGAACAGTCAATTGTGGATGCTAACAAATGGTACAACAAACAAAAGGGAAATATCTACATTAAGCAGCAGAAAGAAAAGCGGGGTGTTTAGATGTTTCAAGCGGTTGGCAAAGATAGTTTGAAAATTTATGTTGTCGAGAAAACGAAAGCCCTGGTATTTCAAAAGCTTAAAGAAAAATATCCAGACACTGCGATAAATAAGGCAGTATTTCCAGAAGCGTTATTTATCCAAGAAACAAAAAAGTGACTTCCGCCGGCAAGCAAAAAGTCACAAAAATATAAATTGATAGGGGAATTATACCATGGAAAACCAAAATAATGAAATGCAACAAATGATTGAAAAATTTACAAAAGAAATGACCGCTAAAGGTTACAGTATTTTGATTAGTGCAGTAAGTAATGATGATGTTGATAATTCAGTAAATGTAAATGTAAAAACAGCAGCTGGAGGAACTCCGAAGGGAATGGGGCATTCTGCTAAAGGAGCCATAGAGCTTATTGAAAATCATATTAAACCAATTGTACAAGCTAATTCAAAGTGTGATTGCCCAAATTGTAATCCAGAAAAATATCGAAAGTTTGATGAAAAACTAAAAAAACGTTTAGACGAAGTGGAGATGGATTTCAGTAGTCCAGAAGGTTTTTTTGAAAGTTTAGCAAAGTCAATGAAGGTGGCAAAAGAATTAGCTAGTGAGGAAATGACCAATGAAAATCAAGACTGATGACTTAGGAAGAATACACTTGATAGATAATCATTCGCCATATGGATCACTGATTTTTGAAAGGGATACTACTAATAATCATGTTGCTATTTATCAGGATAGCGAAGATGAAGAAGTCAGAACAGTATTTGAGAGTTTAGATGAAAGTGCTTATTTTAAACAAGTTGAATTAATTGAAGGGCTAGAGCAAGTCATTTCATTGTTGAAAGGAGCTAGTTAAATGTCAGAAGAAACTGAATTAACTTTTTTTGAAAAGTTTTTAAAAATCGTTGATCGACTACACGTAAAAAAAGATTTAGTAAATCCATTTACCAATAGTTCGTATAGAAATGCAGAGAGCATTTTAAGAGAAGTGAAGCCTTTGTGCATGGAATATGGATTATATATTCATACGACAAAAGAAATCATACAAATTGGTGACAAAAATTACGTAAAGGCAATTGTTAAAATTACGGATTTTGAAGAGGAACTTAGTTCAGTAGGTTACGCACAAGAGCCTATGTCTAAACCAAAGTTAGATGAATCTCAAGTTACAGGTTCCGCTAGTTCCTATGCTAAGAAATATGCTTTGTGTGACTTATTAATGATCGATGACGGGCGAGATGACCCAGATAATCCTGATAGTTCTAACGAAGAACCAGATATGACTGTTGAAATGATTTCAGGGCATCAGTTAGCGGTGCTTAAACAAGAGGCAATAAGCATTTCAAGTATTTTAGGAGAAGAACCATCTGTTTATACAGATCAGCTGGCTAAGAGAGCTAATGTGAAATCGATAGAATATTTTCCAAAGGAATATTTTAATGAAGCCTTTCAAACGTTGAGTAAATGGAAGTTGAAAGCTATACAGAATCAAGAAGCGAAACCTAAAGCACAAGTAACAAAACCAAAACAAAGCAATGTCTTTAATTAATGGAGGTTCAATATGTCAAATGAATTAATGGCAGACCTACAAGTAACCGTGGAGGTTAGCCCCAGTAAAATTATTATAAACAACGAAAAACAATTAAGTAAGTTAGTTAACGAAACAGTAAATCATTATTCAAAACTAATTTTTAATGAAAATAATTTACCAGATGCTAAACAAGCAAGAGCGGATTTAAACAAAGTATCTGGATTATTAGACAAAAAAAGAATCGAAGTGAAAAAAGAGTTTAATAAACCTTTAGATACCTTTGAAACCACTATTAACGCTTTCAAGGAAAAAATAGAAGAGGCAAAAAATATTATTGATAAAAATATTAAATCTTATGAAGAGAATGACCGTGAAGCTAGAAAAGAAAAAGTTCAAGCAAAAATCAATGAAATTTCAGCAGCAAAAAATATCCATCCTGATGCTATTAAAATTGAATCAAGTTGGACCAATAAAGGGTCATTCACACAAAAAGGCGAGTTAAAGAAAAAAGTTATTGAAGAAATTGAGACTGTTGTATCAGAAATAAACAAGGAAAAAGATCGAATTAAAAATGACAAACTTATTATCGAAGGCTATACCAAAGCAAAAGGCTTAGAACCTTATTCATGGCTAACCCTGATTGAGCAAGGAAAAACTTCGGCAGAACTTATTAAAGAAATTGATAAAGCTTCAGCTGAAAAGTTGGCCACTGAAAAAGTAGCTGAAACCCGAGGGCTAGAGCAAGTAGGAGAAAATACTATTGATATTGAAACTGGAGAAATTGTTTCAAACGTTTGTGAAGAAGAGGAAGAAAGCACCGAATTAGAAACAGCCAGAATCCAAGTAACGGCTACACATGAAAAATTAGTTGCATTAAATAATTTCATGAAGGCCAACCAAATAGAAGTGGAAGCAATCGAATGAATTTAAATAATGTTTATTCTGCAGTGATTAAGAGTTTAAAAGACAACTCTATCACTGCCGTAATAAACGAAGCGATAAATTTAGAACGTTTGAAAACGATGTACTACGGTTATACAGGACCACGTGAAATAGAAATAAGATTTATTGATCCTAGAAAATTTAGTATAGCTCAACGTAAGTTTATTTTCGCTATGTTAGAAGATATTTATGTGGCTACAGGGCAAGAAATAGATGTACTAAAGGAAATGTTCTATCTTCGCTTTGAAGCGTTACAAGGCTACAAAATAAGCCTTAAAAACGATTCGGAAAATACAATGGATGATGCAACGATATTAGCAAACATTATCTTGAATTTCATTTTTGAAAATAATATTCCATTTCGCAATGGGTATGATATTTTGCCTGCTAATCAGGAATATTACTTTTACAAATGCATCACTAACCGAGTTTGTTGCATTTGTGGCAAAACTGGTGCAGATATTGACCATTTCGATAAAGCTCTAGGGCGTAGGAAAAGAAAAAGTGTGGACCACACAGAATATACATTTGCTTCTTTATGCCGTTGCCATCATACGGAAAAACATGACATAGGAATAAAAGCATTTAAAGCTAAATATCATGTTAAAGGAATTAAATTAAATCAAGATACCATTAAAAAGTTAAACATAGGGGGTTAAACAATGGCAGAAATCAGTTGGATAAAACTAAAAACGACCATGTTCGATGATGAAAAGATAAAACTTATCCAATCGATGCCAGAAGCCGATGCAATACTAGTGATTTGGATTCGATTACTAGTATTGGCTGGCAAAACTAATGATGAGGGATTGATCTATATTCAGAGGAACATGCCTTATACCGAAGAAATGTTGGCGACGTTGTTTTCTAAGCCTGTCAATGTTGTTCGTTTGGCTTTAATGACTTTACAGCAATTCAATATGATTGATTTAAACGAAGATGGATTAATTGCTATTGAAAATTGGGATAAGCACCAAAACATTGAAGGCATGGAAAAAGTACGTTTAAAAAATGCAGAACGAGTTAGAAAACATCGAGAACGCAAGAAACAACAGGCTTTAGAGGATAAAAATAGTGGTAACGTTACATGTAACGTTACAGTAACGGATTGTAACGGTACAGATAAAGATATAGATAAAGAAATAGATATAGATAAAGATAAAAAGAATAGGTCAAAAACATCTTGTAAATATTCTGACGAACATTTACGTCTTGCTGAAAAGTTAAAAAATAATTTAATCAATGATTTTCCAAGTGAAATGAAAAGAGTGAACATTGAAAAATGGGCTGATACGTTCAGGTTAATAGAAGAACGAGATCAACAAACTATTGCAGCAATTGACTATGTTCTTGATTGGTTACCGACAAATTCATTCTGGTTTGGAAACATTAGAAGTGCTTCTAAGCTAAGAACGCAGTTTGAAAAACTAAAATTTGAAATCAAAAATGAAAAGGAACGTGGCCAACAAAGAACGACTTACCAGCGTCAAAATGTGAGGGTTGAAAATTTACCAGAGTGGGCAAAAGAACCCAAAGAAAATACTGAAAAAAAGCTTTCGCCTGATGAGCAAGCAGAATTAGACAGACAAATCAAAGAATTCCTGGAGGGGAAATAAATGAACGACAATAAATTATCAAAACATTTAAAACGAGCCGTATCTAAGTTTGAATCAAGACCAATTTTAAGATGTGTCCATTATGATGCAAATGGAAGCATAGCTGCAACAGACTCTCATAGATTATTGCTAATCGAGAACTTCCACAATCACAATAAAGAAATTAACCAAGATATCAGAACAATGGAAATACTCGACGCACCATATCCTGAGCTTGGCCATCTTATACCGAATAAGGCAAAATCAAAAATAAAAATAACAATAAGTTTGTCAGTTTTATTAAGAGCAGCAAAGGCATTAAACACAAGTACAGATGAAATAATCGTGATGAAAATTGAACAAGGTAAAATTACTTTTACAAACTTACACGACGAAAAAATATATGGTTCACCAGTGAAAATTGAAGTGAATGCACAAGTTGTTGGTGAATCAATGAAGTTAGGTGTTAATTCACGATATATCATTGATGCCTGTGAATTTCTATTAGATGCAAAAGAGAGGTATGCCGTTGATGATACTGTAATTCATCTTTATTCAGAAAATAAACCATTTACGCTTGAAATCAAAGAAGGTAAGTATCTTTATCTGGTAACTCCAGTGAGACTGAATCTGCCTGACGGAGGTAAATAGATGACTGATGTAAAAGAAAAAGCACTAGTTATTATGCTTAAAGAAATGGAAAAAGAGCACACAAAAGCTGAAGATAAAATTCATAATTGGTTATGCGATCAAGAAGATGAAGAACTATTTAAAGGGGTTCTGAAACAAGGTAAATCAATCAGCAATGCTCTAAATTATTGTGGACATAAAGCTCGAGAAATGGCTATGAAAGGGGTAGCTATTGTAGACGATTTAGAAGTTTTTGATTGGGTAAAAGAATATTACCTATCAGATGAAACAAACGTCAAACAAGAAACGTCACAAGTTGCAACATCAATTAAATCTAAAAATAAACCTGTCAAAGATAAGAAAAAGTCTAAAGAAAAACCAAAAGCCAATAAACCAAAAATCAATGAAGGATTGCAATTAGATCTGCTTGATTTTCTATGAAAAAGAATGCTGATTGGTACGTTGAGAAGAAATTAATTCCTCCCAAAAGCTTTTTTAACTGGTGTGAATCACAAATACCGATTTATAAGTGGTCCAACAAAAATGAAGTAATCGTATCTTCTGACAGAAAATTTGGACATGTTATAGAAAAAAGGTTAACAAAAAATTCAAGATTAACTTTTGTAGATAAGTTTTATTCATTCGCAATAGTACTTGTTACTTCTAAACGAATTGAGGTTCAATCTTATGGCTATTGGGTAGATATTATTAACGGGAAAGAAAGCCTAGAAAGTGCGTTAGTGAATTTTGAAATTTTCGATAATAATGAATGTGTAAAGGTAACAAAATGGGGTAAAGGATATGTTTTTGGACTTACTCCAAATTATGGAGGAATGAGTACGCCTTATCATGGAACAATTTTCTATAAAAATAATTGGGAGACAAAAGTAAAAAAGGTTTCGCCATTAAAATATTTAAATTTTAAGTATGATGACATTCAAATTTATGAATTAAGAAATTGGTATCAATATCGTTTTGAAATTGAATTTTTGCAGAAAATAAAAGCAAAAAAACTAGCAGATGAAGTGATGTATCCGAAGTATTCATATCAGAATGGAACGTATAGAAAAGGCGTAGATATGCGGACCTTGAATAAGAAATGGCTGAAAGAAAATAAACAATTTTTCAAAAATTCTAACCGAGATTTTTATGAATTTGAATTAGAAAAACGGATAAAAAACCGCAATGGCAAGGTCGTACCTGGCATTGAAAAGTTCTTGGATTATCATGCCATTAACAAAATTCCGAAAGGCATAGGAATGGTTAAATTTCAGAATTGGGTTATTAAAAATAAAATCAATATGCTTTACTATTTCGACTATCTGAATATGTTAAAAGATTTGAATATTGATCCTACAGGTGATGCTAATTTAATTATTCCTAAGGATTTAAAAAAAGCACATGATAATGCTGTGGAATTGCTGAACCAATTAAGAATTGAACAAAAAAGAAAAGAAAATGAAAAACTACAGCAAGAGTACGAGGAAACGTTGGCCAAACGATTAAAACTAGAAAGAGTAGTTGGTAATTATGAATTCAAAATACCTCGAGACATTATCGAAATAATCCAAGAAGGTAAAGCTTTACATCATTGTGTAGGTGGCAGCAATTACATTGAACGTCACAGTAAGGGACAAACAACTATTGTATTTGTTCGTAAGAAGAACGACACAGAAACGCCATTTTACACCTTGGAATATCAAAAAGGGCATATTGTTCAATTGAGAGGTAAACGTAATCAGAGAGCCTCTCACGAGGTAGAAACGGCTAGCGAGAAATGGATTGAATTAATAAAAAAAGAGGTGATATAAAAATGCCTTACGTTGTAAAAGTAACCGCATATTTGGACCAACACGGGAATCCTGTATCAAATCTAAAAGATGCTAAATTTTTTGAAAAAAAGGAGATTGCGGAAAGTGCTGCATTTGTAACAGATGGAATTATTAAAGAGGTCAGCAAAGTGATAATTATGCCTAAAAAAAATAAAATTTTGAAAACAAAAAATGAACCAATTAAGAAAGAAAAAAACACTCAAGGCAATCAACTATGGATGAAAGTGAGTGAAGAAAATAATGGTTAAATTATCTATGATGGGTTCATCGAAATACGAATTTGACGGTGATATAGATTCTGATATTCAAGATAGGATTGAAAAAAACAAGAGAGTACAGCAAGAATTTTATGTGGATGTCCATGCTATTTTCAAAAAATACGGAAGAGAAAAGGCAGAAAAACTATTAACGGATTTTGTTGTCTCTTTAAAAAAAGGTGAACTAGAAATTGTAAATGATCGGATTATCAGATTGGAGGCTGAATAAATGGAACAACTCTTATTAACAAAAACTGGTGAAAACGAAATCGGTATAAATGCTACAGGAATGGATGATAATGAAATTGTCTTCACGTTAGCTGCTGCTTTAATTGGATACAGCAAGGAATTGGGACTAACAGAAGCAATACTAAACGAAAGTATGTCCGTGCTGTGGAAAGATGGTGAATAAATGAAACGCAATTGGAAAAGAGTAATAAATAAAGTTAGTGGCATTGCAATAATGATTCTTGTAGCAAAAGCAGCCGTGAGCTATTTCGTGTATAGCAATGACATAACAAGCAGTGACCTCGTTTATTTCCTTTCATGCTCGTTTATTTTGGGGTTAGGGCTATATTTAGGAGGTTCAAGTGTATGAGTTATCCAGAAGTTTATATCTTAGGAAGGCAAGTCGATGGCGTTTATGTTGAGTATTCAGAACCATATCTTTCAAAAAAAGAAGCTGAATTTGATAAGCATCACTATGAAATGGGCCAATCAATGTCACATGATGCTGGCTCTTGGAAAATTTTAAAGTATGGCAGACCAATTACACTGGAGGTGCAACATGGGTAAGAAAAAATCAAAAATTAAAAAGAAAAAGCGTCGCTTGCAAGAAAAGGCAATTGCAAACGGCACTCAAAATTCTAAAAAATAAAAAAAGTCGGAATCGCTCCGACCAACCACATTGATATTATAACATAAAAGGAGCGATTTAACTTGATTCAATTGTTAAAAGAAGTTGATTTCAGTCAGACTAGAGCCAATGCGAGAGCCGTGTTGAAAAATTTTAGACGTTTGGACCGAATAGCTGGTCGTTCCTTAGTAGATGTTCGGTCGCCAATAATTACAGACATGCCCAAAGGTATAAAGCATGGCAACAAAGCAGAAGATGCGTTGATCCAGATGATTGATGTCGAAGTAGAGCGTGATGCAATCCTAACGGCTTTGATGTCACTAAGCATTATAAGTCGTCAAATTCTTCACTACAGTTTTTGCGTGCAGGACCATTACTCTAATTACAAGATTGCTAGAGAAGTTGGCTATTCCGAAAGAAGTATTCAACGCATGAAATCAGAAGCTTTGATTGAATTCGCAGAAGCTTACCGCAATGGAAAAATAATTGCATATAAATAATTTTTGGCGGTTTTTTGGCGGAAAGTTGGCGGTTTTTATCAATATTTAGTTGTTATTATGATAGTGTCGAAAGATAAGGAGAAACGAGGTAAGGCATGCATTATCTATTAGCTCCGTTTCTCCTTATCTTTGATAGCTACCTATAAAAATAAAGAATAAGGATGTGGAAAGTCCAGTTCTTTCTGTCTCGTTTAGTCATAGGTAGCAAAATATTGCAATAAACTTGGCATTAAGCTTACACGCAGACGTATGTTGCAAGCACATGTCAAGATAGCGCTATGTAATTTGCAATGATCACTCACAAATCATACGTTCTCAATTTAAAGAAATGGGTTGTAATTCCTCTCTCTTTTTTCTACAGATTTGTGAGTGTTAATGGGGCATAGCTTAATCGGTAGAGCAGCGGTCTCCAAAACCGTCGGAATAGGTTCGAGTCCTATTGCCCCAGTAGGTAGCATAGCTACTTAAATAAAAAAATCGTCAATAAGTCAAATGTAACTACCTTTACGAACGAACGACGATTAAGATTTTCCCTCCTATCTGAGACTGCACAGTGAAAGTGCAGTCTTTATTTTATGTTATAAGACTGATATGATATTCTTATGGAGGGATAGGAATGGGATATTCAGATATTAAGGAAATGTTTATTGATGCAAAAAATCTTGCAAGCGGAGCGAATGATTTACAATTAAAAAGTATTCTTTTAGATATTCAAGGAAAAGTATATGAACTTCAAGAAGAAAATAGAGAATTACGGAATCAAATAAATGATTTAAAACAAGCAGATATAATAAAATCTGATTTAATTTGGAGTGGAAATGTCTATTTTTACCATGGAGATGGACCATATTGTACTAACTGTATGGATAGTGATTCTAAATTAATACGTACAGCATTATCAAGAATAAATTATTCAGAGTATGCTAAAGCTGAATGCCCTAGATGTGATAATGTAGTGAGGACTGCAATAAAAGTAACGGACAAAACTGAAGAAATTGACCAAAAAATAAAACAATATATAAAAGATCTCGGTTGAGGTCTTTTTTTTATACATAAGAAGGAGTAAAAAAATGCATATTGAAAAAATGAAATTATCAGATTTAAGGCCGGCGGAATATAATCCAAGAGTAAAATTGAATCCAGGTATGGCAGAATATGAAAAACTTAAACAATCAATTTTAGAATTTGGCTTTGTTGATCCTCCCATTTTTAATAAAAATACAGGAAACTTGGTTGGTGGACATCAACGCGTTACTGTTGCAAAAGAATTGGGGCTATTTGATGAGATAGAGGTTTCTGTGGTTGATTTACCATTGGATAAAGAGAAAGCTCTAAGCATAGCTTTAAATAAGATTTCTGGAAATTGGGATGAAGATAAACTAACAGAGTTACTTAATGAACTAACTGCAGATAATTTGGAGTTAACAGGGTTTGACAACGAAGAATTAGAAAATTTAATTGAAGATGCTGACATTCCAAATTTTGAACCAGGTAGTATTGATGACCAAGGAGATTTGACGAAACTTGAACCGAAATTTGTTAAATGCCCATGTTGTGGAGAGGAGTTCGATTTAAGAGATGTTGAAAGTTGATTGGGCCACTCATGAAGCTACAAAGTATGCTTGCACGCACTTTCATTACAGCAAAAGTGTGCCTGTTGGAAAGCTCATTAAAATAGGAGCATGGGAAGATGGCCAATTTATAGGAGTAGTAATTTTTAGTAGAGGTGCAAATAAGAGCATAGGAAGCCCATATGGATTGGAACAAACAGAATGCTGTGAACTAACTAGGGTTGCTTTAACCAATCACAAGACGTTTGTATCTGAAATTTTGGCCAAAGCAATTAAGTTCCTAAAAGAATTTAATCCAAGCATGCAATTAATAGTAAGCTATGCAGATACGGACCAAAACCATCATGGAGGTATCTATCAAGCAACAAACTGGATATATACTGGAAAGACAGATGGGGAACGCTATTTCATTGTTAATGGAAAAAAGACACATCCTAAGTCTATCCATGCTAAGTATGGGACAGGATCTCAAAGGTTAGAATTTTTGCATAAACATGTGGATCCAAAAGCTTCCATTTATGAATCAAAAGGTAAACATAAGTATTTAATGCCACTAAATAAAAAGATACGTAAAAAAATCATTAAATTATCAAAACCTTATCCAAAAGCTAAATAAAAAGAGACAAGTGCGCTAACACTTGCCTCAATTCAACGAGATACGAATACCCCGAAGACACAGAGAATTCCCACGCGTGGATTTTCGACACCCTCCGTGTCTTTTAGCATTATATAATAGTGCGAGGTATTCTACAATGGAAACATTTGATTATGAAGTTCAACAAGCTTTAGAAAAGCAAAAGATTGCAGAAGAAAACAACAAGATTATCAGGGCAGCAAAGGCTCAATGGATAAGCAACTTTAAAGCAGGTCATATCAAATTGAATACAGTTAAGGACCTAAAAGACTTAATTGAAATTGAAAGTCATTTGAAAGAGCTATAGGTTTTGTCGTATACTTTAATAAAAATGTATTAAAGGAGATTAATATGGCAAAAGAAAAGAATGAAAAGAAAGCTAATTCCGGTAATGGTGAAATCAAAGGAAAGAATTTAAAAAAATGTTTTTTTATAACGCCAATTGGAGAAAAGAATTCTAATGAATTTAAGAAGCTAAAAGCTATAGTAGAAAATGTATTAAATAAAGTGTTGAAAAAATATGATTACGAGTTAATAATAGCCCATGAAATACATTCTATGGGTTCGATTGGAGATCAAGTATTCACAAGTATAATTGGAGCTGATTTAGTTATATCTAACTTATCTGGGTGGAATGCTAATGTAATGTATGAAACGGCAGTAGCACATTCTTTTGGGAAACCTACTATAATGATTTGTGAGAGTGGAACAGAACTTCCATTTGATTTAATAAATGATAGAACAATATTTTTCGAGGATACTATCGAAGGAACTGGAGCCTTAATAGAAGAGTTGGATAAAAAGATTCCTAAAATTAGTGGAGACTCTATGGCTGATAATCCAGTTACGAGAGTAATTGGTAGAAAGGCTCTTGCAGATGATTTGAAAGGCAAAACAGACAATGATTCAAGGATGCTGGGACTACTTCTTGAAATGAATGAACGATTAAACATGTACGATGTATCTCACAAGGTAGATAATAACATAATAAAAAATAAAAAAATGAATACCATAAATACTGAAAGTGTTCGTGCAAAAATATATTACAAAAATGAAGAAAATATTGATGTTGTTTCTAAATTTGAAGACTATTTATTTGAAGAATATGGAAACACTGTAAAAATCGTATCGACAACAACAGTAAATTTTTATGAAAATGGAAGAGAAGAGATGGAAGTCATAATTGCAAATCCTATGTATTCTCCAAGACAGATAGTCAGAGATATTGAGTTTATATTAGAAGTACTAGGAATGGTTGATATTTCTGTCAAAGTTCTTTCGTAAAACAAAACTCAATTTAACAAGTATTGTGAGGTGGTGTTATATGTCAGATGGATAAAAAGGAACAAGCAAAAAAATATTATGAAGAAGGTTGGAAATACAAGGATATTTCTGAGAAGCTTTCTGTACCTCTCAACACATTGAAGTCATGGAGAAAACGTGATAAATGGGAAAGAGGGGGTGCAACCAAAGAGGTGCAACCTACAAACAGGGGTGCACCACAAGGCAATCAAAATGCCGTAGGTAACAAAGGAAATAAAACTGCCTCACCGCCAAAAAGAAATAAGAATGCGGTAAAAACAGGCGAATACGAAACAATATTTGCCGATATGTTATCTGACGAAGAAAAGGACATCTATTCTACAATGAATGATGATCCTTTTTTTATTTTGGAGGAAGAAATAAGAATCCTAAAAATTCGTCAATATAGAATGCTTAAACGTATCAAAGATGCAGAGGTTGGCTTAAACGATGAAGAAGTTGAACGTTTGCAGCAGCTTCGGAAAGTCAAAGAGCCGTCGGTGATTGATGGAAAAGTTGTCACTGTCAAGAGAGAAGTTTTAAAAGATGTGCAAATAACTCGTAAGACATTTAGAAAGTTAGATGACATCTTAGCGATTGAAGATGCTTTAACTCGTGTTAGTAATCAATTAACTAGAGCTATCAAGCAATTAAATGAATTGTCATTGAGCCAAGATAAAAAAGTATTATTTGGACGTCAAACTGAAAAACTTGATGCAGAAATCCGTCGCCTTAAAATTCAAAATGGGGACACTAGTCCTGAAGAACTTGGGGATGATGGTTTCATGGATGCTATAAATAATATAGTGACTGATAGCGAGGTGTGGGACGATGACAATATCGAAACGTAAGACATCTGTTGTCTTTAAGTTCACACCATTCTCTAAAAAGCAGAAGCAGGTACTTTCGTGGTGGAAACACCCCAAGTATAAAGACAAAGAGGCTATTATTTGTGATGGTTCTGTTCGTGCTGGTAAAACAGTCATTATGTCGCTATCTTACATCTTTTGGGCAATGGAAAGCTATGATGAAGAGCAATTCGGAATGGCTGGTAAAACAATTGGTTCATTAAGGCGTAACGTTATACGACCATTAAAAAAGATGCTTAGAGGTCGTGGCTATGCTGTTAAAGACAATAGAACAGACAATATCCTTGAAATAACTAAAAATAATAAAACAAATCATTTCTTTTTATTTGGCGGTAAAGATGAAGCTTCGCAAGATTTAGTGCAAGGTTTAACTGCAGCTGGCTTTTTCTTTGATGAAGTGGCTCTTATGCCACAATCATTTGTTAATCAAGCCACAGCTCGTTTATCCGTAGATGGCGCTAAATCATGGTTCAACTGCAACCCTGCTGGACCTCATCATTGGTTCAAACTTGAATGGTTAGACAAGCTAACAGAAAAGCATGCTATCCGTATTCATTTTACGATGGAAGATAATCCGTCATTAAGTGAAAGAGTTATTGATAGGTATAAGCGAATGTATTCAGGGGTGTTCTATGACCGTTATATTCGTGGCCTTTGGGTTTTATCTGAAGGAATAATCTTCGATAATTTTGATAGAGCAACAATGGTTATTGATTTGCCACAAGAAACGATTTACAAGCAAAACTATGTCAGTGTCGATTATGGTACACAAAATGCAACAGTATTTAAATTGTGGAGTTTGCCCATCGATAAAACAGGCAATGATATGCCTTTCTGGTATTGTCGTGATGAATTCTATTATTCAGGGCGTGAAAGTAGTAAGCAGAAAACAGATGCACAGTTTGTTGATGAAATGGAAAAGTTTTTTTCAATAAACAATTTAAGTAAAAAGAAAACAAAAATATTACTTGATCCATCTGCCGCATCTTTCAAAGCAGCTCTTAAACAATCTGGTTTTATAGTTAAATCTGCTAAAAATAATGTTTTAGATGGTATCAGAACAATGTTGTCAAACATGGATAACCAGCGTGTGAAATGGTCATCTAAGTGTAAACACACATTCATCGAGTTCGGCTCTTATATTTGGGACGAAAAAGCAGCTGACCGAGGCGAAGACAAACCGATAAAAGAACATGACCATTGCATGGATGCTGATAGATATTTTATTTATACAATCTTGAAAAGTAGGAAAGGAGGCGTTTCTGTTTGGAAATAGAAGCAGTGAAAAAAATAATCAAACAGCAAGCACGAGGTTACTCCTCCAAAATCGCTAAAATTCGTAAGAGTGAACTCTACTATGAAAATAAAAATGACATCTTGCGTAAGAGAAATGTTGCTGATCGTAGCAAAGAAAAAGATAGCACTGATAATCCATTAAGAAATGCGGATAATCGTGTTAGTATGCCCTGGCATCAGTTACTAGTGGATCAAAAAGCAGCGTACACTATGACAGTGCCACCAACGTTTGATTTAGGAAAAGAAGAGGAATCAAAAGAAACGAACCGTAAAATAGTTGCAATTCTAGGTGACCATTATCCGAAAGTGGCCAAAGATTTATGTATTAATGCTTCCAATGCTGGGATAGCTTGGTTGCATGTGTGGAAGGATGCTGACCATAAAAACTTCTTTAGGTATGCTGTTATTGACTCTAAACAAATCATTCCGGTTTATTCAAAACGACTAACCAACAAATTAGAAGGTTTGTTGCGTGTTTATGAAGATTATGACGAACAAGGTGAAACTATAATTATTTATGAATATTGGAATGAAAAAGAGTGTAGCGTGTTCAAGAAAAAGAAGAAAGATGACTATGACAGCATCTCAGAACATAACATTTTTAATCTTTACGATGTAGGTACTGGTGAAGTTATTGATAGCACTAATATTTATGAACATGATTGGGATAAAGTTCCTTTCATTCCTTTTAGAAACAATCCGTCCGAAACATCTGACCTTCAAAAATACAAGAAATTAGTAGATGTATATGACAAGGTGTACTCGGGATTTGTTAACGATTTAGATGACATTCAAGAAATTATTTTCGTATTAACCAATTATGGAGGTCAAGACAAGCAAGAATTCCTTGACGACCTAAAAAAATACAAAATGGTTAAAGTTGATGATGACGGCGACGGGGAAAAGAGCGGTGTTGATACATTAGCAATTGAGATTCCTGTTGAAGCACGCACAAAAATTCTTGAAACAACAAGAGAGCTAATTTTCTTACACGGCCAAGGCGTTGATCCACAGAAAAATATTGGCCAAAATAATTCAGGTTCAGCATTAGAGTACATGTATTCATTATTGGAACTGAAAGCTTCTATGCTTGAAACTGAATTTAGTTTAGGTTTTGCTGAATTAGTCCGCTTCATACTTAAATATTTAGAGCATAATGAAGATGATAAAATCGAACAAAAATGGACCAGAACTTCCATCAAAGATGATGCTAAAATGGCTGAAATCATTTCTAAATTGGCACCAAACACATCTAAAGAAGCGATTGCCAAAAACAATCCTCTAGTGGAGGATTGGGAGGAAGAAGTAGCCAATTTATCAAATGAATTGACAGATGATTATAGGGCAGAAGATGACTATCGCACCAAAGATGTGAACGAAGATGAGTAATTTATCTTACTGGCAAAAACGTCTGTTACAGATTGCTGTTGAACGCGACCAGGACGACAATAAGTACATCAGAGAAATGGAACAGCGGTATGATTTATTAGCAAAGTCATTGAAGAAAAATATTGATGATTGGGTTGCTAGATATGCAAATGAGCATAGAATTTCTTTTGATGAAGCAAATGCAGTTTTAGCTAAAGACGAGTTGAAAAACTGGAAGATGTCCTTGTCTGAATTTAAACGTAAAGCTATTAAGGGCGGTTATCTTCAAGAATTAAATGAAGAGTATTTTCGTTCTCGTATAAGTCGTGTTGAACAGTTGCAAAGACAGCTTTATTTTCAACTAGCAGAACAAGCTAACAATGAATCTAGTGAAATGTCTTCGCATTTATTGAAGCAATTAGATTCAATGTTTTTGAAGACAGTCTATGAAATTACCGACAGAGGCCAAGTTCCTGTTCAGTTCGCTAGTTATAACACCAGAGCTTTGAAAGTCGTTATTAACAAGCCTTGGATGGGTTCAAATTTTTCTAAAAGAATATGGCGCAACCATCTCAAGGTATTACCTGAAAAATTAGCTCGGTCTATGTCTATCGGTATTATTAATGGTTGGTCTACTGATAAAATAGTTGATGATATGATGAAGGGGATCGATAAGCAGTTACGTAACAGAATGATTTCACTTGTGCAGACTGAATCGGCTCACATTGCTGAGGTTGCAACTGATAATGCTATGAAAGAGACGGGTGTTGAAGACTGGGAGTGGTTAGCTACTCTTGAAGTTCATACATGTTCAATATGTGCATCACTCGATGGGGAAGTATTTTCAATAGAAGATAAGTCAGCTCCTGTAATTCCAGCTCATCCTAATTGTAGATGTACTAAAATTCCTGTCATCGTAGGTTGGCAATCATCTAAACGCTGGCAACGTGATCCTGAAACTGGTGTAGGTGAGATTAAAAGTCATAAATCATTTAATGAGTGGAAAAAAGCATTATCAAATAATAAAAAAATTGACTTAATAGAATTAAACAGGGATAATGTAGGTAACATAGACCGAATAAACAAAATGATTTCTCATACAAAAGATGCTGTTAATCAATACAAAGAAGCTACTGGTGTTGATATAATGGATTTATGGAGAAACAAAAATTATTCGGACAAATCGAATCCATATAATGATGAAAAGTCAAAATTTGTAAAATATTTGCTCAAAGAATATGGGTATGATGCACAACCAATTGTTGCTGAATCAGTATCAGAAGATATGATACCTATTTACAGAGGGATACGCGATTTTACGGATGGTACAATGTCTTCCAAACAACAAATAGATCGCTTTATGCATGGCGAATTTGACATTTCTGGTGCCAATACTTCTACGCATGGTCGGGGTTCATATTTTACTGACTTCAAGCTCAAAGCGGAAGATTATTCCAATAGGGGCATAAATGGCCGACTTATTAAAGCCTATATTAGCGAAGAAATGAACCTTATAAGTTCGTCTGATCTTGATAGAGAATTACAAGCATTCTTGAAGATTAAAGATAATCTAGGCAAAGATGCTGAATATTATCAATTTATTACTTCAAGAAGTGGTTTTATGGATGCTAACAGAGAAATTTATGCCATATTAAGTGGGTATGACGGAGTCAAATTTGGAGCTGTATATAATATCTTAAATAGAGGAAAGTTGGTGGTGAAGAAATGAAAATTTTTATGCAGGACTTAGAACTAGCATTCAGTGAATTAAACGATGCTAATTATTCTGATGAAGTCTATCTGGCTTTTGACAATATGTTATCAAAATTGAAAGAAGATGAGCGAGGTTATGTTCATTTTAAAAAGATAGAAGAATTTTATTTTGATGGACTGACCAATGATGATAAACAAACTCTTGAAAAGGAAATTAATAAATACATTGTAGCTTAATAAGCACTCATTCATAATTGATTGAGTGCTATTTTTATGCTCAAAAATGAGGTGAAATTATGTGTGAAGATAAATATGACCATTTAGATGCAGACTACGAGGAATATTTGAGTCGATTACATGATGATACGAGGAGAAAAACAATGGAATTTTTTAAAACAGTTAATATTTTAGGAACAGTTTATAAAATTTACAAAGAAACAACAGAAGCTGATAAGCCTTTCATGAAAGGTGTAGACGGTGTAACTGATTATACTACTAAAGAAATTTTTATATCAATTTTAGATGATGGAGACCCTAATAATTTTCAAAAGATGGAGGTATATGAAAATAGAACTATTCGTCATGAAATCATACATGCCATTTTATTTGAGTCAGGATTAGACCATAACGCTAACTGGCCAAGAAACGAGGAAATAGTTGACTGGATTGCTATTCAGTTCCCCAAGCTAAAAAAAATATTTGAATCAATAGATGTTTAGCTACTTTCTAGTGGCTTTTTTTGTTCCCTTAGACCTGCCGTATGTCTCTAAAAGACGGACTCAAAGCGGGAGTTGCCGCTCTAAAAACACTTAGGAGGAATTTATTATGAAAAAAGAAGATTTAATTGAGCAAGGATTAACTGAGGACCAAGCTAAATTTGTAATGGCCGAGCATGGGAAAACAGTTACAACCTTGAATAGTCAAATCACAACGTTACAACAGTCAGAAACAGAGTTAAAGAATCAAGTCAACAAACGTGACGCTGATCTGAAAAAAATTCAGAAAGATAACTCTGATAATGATGCATTGAAGCAACAAATTAAAGACTTACAGAAGGAAAATTCAGATCAAGAAGCGAAGTATCAAGAGCAGTTAGTTGCTCTTCAAAAAACAACAGCATTAAATGCTTTGTTGTCTGAATCAAAAGCGAGAAATCCTAAAGCAGTTGCTGCCTTGCTAGATAATGAAAAAATTATCTTTAAAGACGGTGAACTTTCAGGCGTTAAAGAACAAATTGAAGAACTTAAAAAGTCGGACGCTTATTTATTTGATTTAGGTACAAAGCCATCTGGGTATAATCCTACTGCAGGGAAAGCTAGCTTTAACACAAACGACTTCACAACTGCAGCAAAAGAAAAAGGCTTCAATATGACTGAGTTTTTAAAATCTAAAACAGAGGAGAATGAATAAGAATGAACAATGAAATCACACAATTACTTGATGTCATTACACCTGAAATTTTCAATCAGTACATGGACATCCACACAAAAGAAAAATCAGCTTTAGTGCAGTCAGGTGTCGCTGTCGCAGACGAACGAGTATCACAAAATATTACATCAGGCGGATTGCTAGTTAATATGCCTTTCTGGAATGACTTAACTGGTGATGATGAAGTACTAGGTGACGGAGACAAGGCACTTAAAACTGGTAAAATCACAGCAGGCGCAGATATTGCAGCTGTTCTTTATCGTGGACGTGGTTGGTCTGTAAATGAATTAGCTGCAGTTATTTCGGGTGATGATCCAATGGGTGCCTTAATGGGGAAAATTGGTAATTACTGGTTACGACGTGAGCAACAAATTTTAATTTCTGTATTGAATGGTTTGTTCGCTCAATCAACTGGAACTGGGGAAACGGCAACTCCAGCAGGTCAATTAGTGGCTACACATTTAAATGACCAAAAAACTAAAGCAGTAGATTCACTAATGTTACTTGACACTAAACAACTTTTAGGTGACGCTGCAGAACAATTATCATTATTGATTATGCACTCTGCAATCTACACTAGCTTACAAAAATTAGATTTAATTGATTTTATTACACCATCAGGTGGCGGGAAACGCATTCCAATCTATCAAGGGTATCAAGTTGTTGTGGATGATGGTGTTCCAGTAACAGGAACGACACCAGCTAACAAAGTTTACACAACTTACTTGTTTGCTGCTGGTTCTATTGGTCGTAACTCAGGCAATCCAACACAGTTAACTACTTTTGAAACGGCTCGAGAAGCTGCCAAAGGAAATGACCAAGTATTCACTCGTCGAGCTATCACAATGCATCCTTACGGAATCAAGTGGACTGATAATTTACGTGAGGAAGGGAACATCACTCCAACCAATGTAGATTTAGCTAATCCAGCAAACTGGAAAAAAGTATATGAAGATAAGGCGCTGGGAATTGTAGCATTAAATTGTAAAGCTTTAGTGTAGGTGTTTGTTATGGACGAACTAAAAAAACGTCTTCTTGAAAAACTAAAAAAAGCAAAAGGCATCGCAAATGAAGTAACTTCATCTGATGATGTCTTTTCTTTTGCAATTGAAACAGTAATCTATGATGTGCTTAATTATTGCCATTTTTCTATCGAAGAGTGGCCAAAAGAGATTGATAACACAGTTATCTTGATGGTTATTGACTTACTCAATGAAACGTCATTAACTTTGAACGCTTCTGAAACAGAAGGTGAAGTCAAGTCATTGACTGAAGGTGATTTTTCTATAAGTAAAGAAACGAAAGCAGAAGCTTATCAAAAAATTATGAGTGCCCCTAGCTTTTCAAAAAACTATAAAAGAACACTTAATAATTTTCGACGATTAAAGAGGTGATTCTATGGGGATTTATGACTTAGCCAAGAAAGAGTTTGAAAAACACTATGATAGCTTATTGACCATTCAAGAAAACAAACCTAAGAAACAAGGAGCTATAACAAAACCAGTGTGGCAAACTATTGTTGAGAATGAACCTTGTAGAATCAGTCAAAAACAGTTGAATCCAAGTACTTCTGGAGATACAACAAATGAAAATTATCTTACTACTTTGTTTTGTAGTCCAAGTGTTGATGTAAAGGCAGGTAGTCGTATTTTAATTACTGACATACATGGTGTTACCAAAAAATATAAACGCTCATCAGAAGGATTTTCTAGTTATCATACACATCAAGAAGTAGTCATAGTAAGGGATGTGGTTGTTTGAGTAATGATGGTTTCTACTATGAAGAATTTCTTGAATTTGCTCAAAATTTCCATAAAACGTTGCAAGAAGAAAACTTTATTTTCGATGTAATGAATCAATTAGGGAACATAATGATACGTGAAGTGAAACAAAGAACGCCTGTTGGTAAATATGACGGCAAGGTTTTCTTTGTTAGTGATGGAAAACTTTTGGTTTTTGATGGCGGAGGAACAACCAAGACTGGAGGAACTCTTCGTCGTAATTGGATCCTTGAAAGCGTAACTAAAGAAGGTGACAGCTATGTTGTTACTATTTCAAACAACACTGAATATGCTTCATTTGTTGAAGAAGGGCATAGAAAAGCTACAGGTAGTGGCTGGGTCGAAGGCCAATTTTTCATGAAGCTAACCATGGAAGATGTAATGAATCAATTACCTAAAATTGTTGGTCCAGCATTTGAAGATTATTTGAGGAGGTTTGGTTTTGATTGATGTAACCTTAAATATTGCTAACCAGTTAGCTGAAATTGTTCCAGATGCAATCATCTATCGGGAACAGCAAGAACAATCATTTGAAGAGCCTTCTTTTTATATTTATGAAATTCAAAGTAATTCAAAAGATGAACTCATGGATTATCAAATGCGTTCACACCTTTATTGTGTTGTTTGGTTTCCAGATTCTTCTCTTGATGATCCAGGAGTTAAGGAACAATGTGAAAACATGCGTCAGAAGCTGTTAGACGAATTCTCTTTCATTGATGGTTTACAAGTTAAAGTATTAAATAAAGAAGCTAAAATCAACGAAAATACGCTGAATTTAACTTTTAAAATACGTTATCGAGTAACCAAACCACAAGAAAATAATCAGCTTAAAGAATTACAAACAAATGGAGGGCTAAAAAATGGTTAAGCAAGAAGTTAAGAAAGCTAAAACAGAAAATAAACCAGCTGTTTTCGCTGTAGAGGATATTTTAACCTCTGAAAGTTTTAACAAAGTAGAAAAAGACTTCTTGAATGCTTTTTTAGATAAATCTAAAAAATATAGCATTGAAGAAGCGAAAGGAATTTTAACTAAAAAATTAAAAGGAGCTGTTAAGTAATGGCAGGTGGAACATGGCAAAAACAAAATAAAGTTCGTCCAGGTGCGTATATCAATGTGAAGTCAACAGGGCAAGTAAAAGTAACGGAATCATCAAAAGGTGTCGTTACTTTACCATTGGTATTAGATTTTGGACCCGATAAAGTGATTAAAATTGAAAATGAAAAAGATGCTGCGGTTTTAGGATATGAATTGTCTGATCCTAAATTATTATTAGTTAAAGAAGCCTTGAAACAAGCAAAAACCGTTTTGGTTTATTGTGTTGGCGGTGGAACTAAAGCTACCGCAAAAGAAGGCGGTCTTACTATTACAGCTGTTAATCCTGGTAGCCGTGGAAATCAGATTAATGTTGTTTCCAAAGAAAAAGTAGATGAAGAAGGCGCATTTGAAGTATCTACATTTATTGAAGGACAGCCATCTGAAGTTCAAACAGTAAAAAATATTGAAGAATTAGAAGCAACTAATTTAGTTTCATTTTCTGGGAAAGGTGCATTAACGGCATTTTCAGTTCGTTTATCTGGTGGTACAGACACAACTGCTACAGCGGAAGATTATGCTACGTATTTTGAGAAAATCCAAGTCTATGATTTTAATACAATGGCATTACCAGTTGAAGATGAATCAGTAAAAATTGCAGCGGCTTCTTTCGTTAAACGTTTACGAGATGAAGAAGGTAAAAAATGCCAGTTAGTTGTTGCAAATTATGATGCAGATCATGAATCTGTAATTAACGTTAAAAATGGCGTTATTTTAGAAGATGGGACAGTGATTTCTAAAGAACAAGCAACAGCTTGGGTTGCAGGGGCAACTGCAGGTGCAGGCGTGGCCACTTCTTTAACTTATAAAAAATACGATGGTGCTGTAGATGTCACAGAACGGTTCTTAAATACCGAGATTATTGAATCTTTACAAAAAGGTGAATTCATTTTTATTGAAAAACGTGGTGAAGTTGTGATTGAAAAAGATATTAACTCATTACACACGTTCGAACCTGAAAAAGGGAAAGAATTTGCTAAAAACCGTGTTTTACGTGTCTTAGATGATATTGCAAATACAACTAAACAAGCTTTTGAAGATAATTTCATTGGTAAAGTAAATAGTGATAAAGATGGTCGGGAAATGTTCAAGGCTAACCGTATTGCTTATTTTGATTCATTACAAGCAGCAGGAGCAATCACTGACTTCAAAGCAGATGATGTCGAAGTCATTGAAGGTAATGAACGTGATTCTATTGTATTGAATGTAGCAATTCAACCAGTAGATGCTTTAGAAAAACTATATATGACAGTACAAGTTGTCTAAAAATTGTTAGGAGGAAATTAGAATGAGCTTTTTAAATGCAGGAGATGTAATTTCAGGTCGTGAAGGTACTGCTTTCATGACTATTGACGGTCGAAATGTACCAATGTTTTTCCTTAAAAATATTGAAGCCACTGTTGAATTAGTTAAAACCGAGGTTCCAGTGTTAGGAAAACGAATGAATCAGCAAAAAGTTACTGGAGCTAACGGTACTGGCTCTATGACGATTCACAAAGTAACAAGTGAATTTGCGCAAATCGGAATTAACTATTTAAAATCAGGTAAGATTCCAATGATTACAATTAAAGTAACGAATGAAGATCCAGCCTCTACTATTGGCCGTCAGTCAACGTTGTTAAAAGATGTGATTTTTGATTCAGTGGTAATTGCAAAATTAGATATTGAATCCGAAACGTTAGATGAAGATGTTGATTTCACCTTTGCTGATGCAGATTTATTAGACATGTTTACTACACCAAAATTAGGATAAAAACTAACGGCTGTCTTACTACAAGATAGCCGTTTTTATTAAATACAAATTTGGAGGAATTTATAATGAATATCAAAGATTTTATGTTGGAAGTAACTGGAGAAGAAAAAGAAGTTAAATTGGAACGCTTTAAAACACCATTTGTTTTAGAATCAATTTCAGAAACAGAAAATGACCGTGTTAAGAAAAATGCCACGACTACTCGACGTAGTAAATCTGGAAATTTAGTAAAAGACCTTGATACAGATAAATACGGAGCTTTATTGTTAGCACGTTGTATTAAGTCACCAGACTTAAATAATGCTGAACTCCAAGCCTTTTATGGAACAGAAGGAGATGCGCCAGCAACGTTGAAAGCTATGTTATTAGCTGGTGAGTATGCCACATTAACAAAAGAAGTTTTAGAATTAAATGGATTTAACGAAGATGAAGAAACACTTGTTGAAGATGTAAAAAAATAATGCAAGATGGTAGTTCTGGTGAGTTTTGGTATGCGTATCATGCATACCATGCTAACGGAATGCTACCGTCCACGTTTTCTTTATTACCAAAAAAAGAAAAGGCTATGCTGATGGCATTTATTGACATGAAGGCAGAAGCTGAAGAAAAAGAAGCAAAGAAGATTAAAACTAAAACGAGGAGACGGTGATTAGATGGCGTCGTTAGAAGCTAGTTTACGCTTACGCGACCAATTCACCAATGTTCTCAGTAAAATAGATAATAGTCTTAAAAAGACAACTCAATCTATGGAAGATTTTAAACAAAAAACAACAGGACCTGCCCAGGCTTTAAGTAAATTAGGTTCAATCGCACAAGCTTCTGTAAGCAAATTGAATTCTGGTTTAAGAACAGGACTTACTGCAGCTACAAATGTTGTGAAATCTTCGATTGAAAGAATTTTATCTATTTTTGGGAACTTCGGGAATCAGATTTCGCAAAAGCTTAATTTACAAGGATTTACTTCAAAAATTGGTGCTGCATTTAGTGGTGTAAAAAGTAAAATTACGGCTATGTCCTCTGCAGTTGGTGGGGCAATGTCGACAATGAAAGGGAAGATATCTGCTGGTTTTTCTGGTGTGGTATCTGCTGTTTCATCGGGAACTAAAAAAATTGGTGGATTTCTAAAACAATCTGGTAATGCCTTTAAAGAATACGGCAATGATGTTAAGAATTCGTTGGATAAAATTAAAAGTTCAGCGACATCAGCTACTAGTGGTTTTAAGTCTATGGTTGCAGCAATTGGGGTAACTAAAGCGATTGGTGCAGGTATTAATGTTGTTAAAAGTTCCATGGATGGAGCTATTAATCGTTTTGATACATTAAACCAATTCCCTAAAATGATGCAGGCTATTGGGTTTTCTTTTGAAGATGCTGCAAAATCCAAAGATGCCTTAGTAACTGGTATTGATGGATTGCCAACAACACTAGGTGATGTTGTAAGTACGACACAACGTATTGCCACACTAACTCGTGATTTAGATGGTGCTACCAAAACTACTATTTCATTGAACAATGCTTTCTTAGCTTCGGGTTCATCTTCAGAAGATGCTTCACGTGGTTTAGAGCAATACGTTCAAATGTTGTCACGTGGTGAAGTAGATATGCAATCTTGGCGCTCATTACAGGAGACAATGGGACCAGCTTTGTACGATCTTGCAACAGCATTTGGTTTTGCAGGTAAAACGGCACAAAATGATTTGTACGATGCTTTAAAAGAAGGCACCATCACATTTGACCAATTCAATGATAAATTAATTGAGTTTTACAATACAGGAACTGATGGGGCAAAACGTGCTTTAATTGGTTCTGAAGGTATAAAAACAAGTTTCAAAAATATTAGAACCGCTGTAACAAATGGAGTGGAAGGTTCTATCAGAAAAATTGATTCACTTGTTGAAAAAATTTCTGGTAAAAATATTGCACAACAATTTGACGGTATTAAACAAAAAGTAAAAGACGTATTCACGGCTATTAACGGAAATGACCAACAAGCTGGGTGGTTAGACAAATTACCTGGCTTAGTGCAAAAAGTAACACCGTACGTCGATGTTCTAAAAAATTCGTTTAAAGATATGAAACAACCAATATCCGATGCATTCGGTGCTGTTAAAAAAAGTCTGGCCAAATTAACAGGTAGTTTTGGCAGTGAAAAAAGTGTAGCAGGGTTTAAAGGATTCATGGACACTATTACTGAATCAGTTTCTAAGTTGGCTGGATTTGTTGAAAAACATTCTGATTCAATAGCTAAACTAATTTCAATGTTACCTAAATTAGCATTAGCATTTGCAGGATTTAAAATTGGAAAAGGGATACTTTCTCCTTTATTTGGATTTAGTTCAGCTATTTTAGGAATAACAAAAGCAACTGGAAAATTGGGTGGGAATCTCGGAAAAGCATTTTTCGGATTATTTAAGAAAATGCCTAAAAAAACCCCTACTAGCCCTTTTTCTGATCCTAAAGGAAAAGGGAACCCAGTGAGCCCACTCACAACTTTTTTAGATACGATGAATAGTTTTGCCAAAGGTGCTTCTGGTATTGCCTTGGCATTTGGAGTCATCAAATTGATTCAGCATGGTGCACAAGCATTAAAAGAAGTGAATGAAAAGGTGCCAGATGATTTATCATCTATGGGCAAGAAGTTTGCAAACATGGGTATTGCTTTATCTGGTATGAGTATTCTTGTTAATTCATTGGGGAAAATGGCCTCTAGAAATCCAAGAAAAGCAATTGCTGGTTTAGCATTTATGACCGCTATTTCAGGGGAATTAATGTTAGCAGCCGAAGCAATGAAACAAATCTCAAATAAAGTGCCAGATGATATTGGCAAGTTTTCTTCTAAAATGGCTAATATGGGTATTGCACTAAGTAGCTTATCTGTTTTAACAGGTATTGCAGGTTTAATTGCTTCAAAAAATCCTAAGGCTGCAATTTCTGGGTTAATGTTTATAGCTGCAATTTCAGGAGAACTTATGCTTGCAGCCGAAGCAATGGATAAAATAAATGAAAAAGTTCCAAATAACATAGATAGTTTTGCTCCTAAGATGGCCAACATGGGTATTGCTTTAAGTGGTATGTCTGTGCTGGTTGGTATTGTTGGAAAATTATCATCTATGAATCCAACAGCCGCAATTGCTGGTTTATTAGTTGTTGCTACTATTTCAGGAGAATTAATGTTAGCTGCGGAAGCAATGAAACAAGTAAATGATAAAATTCCTGATGATATTGGTAATTTTTCATCTAAAGTAGCTAATATGTCTATTGCTATTGGTGCTATGAGTGGATTAATAGCTGTTGTTGGCGGTTTAGTTGCCACTGGTATTGGTGGTGCAGTAGCAATTGGGGGTTTAGCTACAATTGCAGCCGTTGCCTTTGAGCTAATGCTAGTATCTGAAGCTATTCAACAAATGAATGATAAAGTACCAGATGATTTTTCTTCGGTTAAAACAAAAATTGATAGTATTGCAGAAGTCATTGGTTATTTTACGAATGCTAACTTGGGCAATTTATTTAGTCTTTTTGAAAATACCGTAGGAGCATTAAATACCGCAGTTGTTGTTATTGGAATTGGTAAATTAATAGAAGTTGCTAATGCATTAACAGAGCTTGATTCGATCCAAATACCAACAGGTATTGAAACCAAGATAATGAGTATTCAAAAAGTCATCAGTTCTATTAAAAACACAGGGTTAAAGGACTTAATAAACACTGCTTTCAGCGGAATTGATTTCAGTCTGGCTATAACAGCCTTTAAAAAATTAGGCGAAGTAGGCAAAGAAGTAAATAACTTAAGTTCAATAACTTTTGACTATGATACGGCTATTGAAAATATCAATAAAGTAAAGAAATTGGTTCAGAAAATCGGGGATGGCGATGATAGTTTATTCGGAAAAATAAAAAATATTATTGGAAAATCTTTTGACAGTAGTTCGTTTGATAAAGCCAATGAATGTTTCCAAAGCATAGTTTCAATTGCAAATAGCGCTGCACAATTAACTATGATTCCTCTCAATGTTGAAACAGCAATGAGCAAAGTTGAAAATATTAATCAACTTATTAGCAAGTTAGATGGAGGAAGTTTATCTAAAATTATTGGTTCCATGATAAAATCCTCAGAACTAGAAAAAGTTAAGGATGTTTTAGATTCAATGGTAGCTTTGATACAGCCTATTAATCTTATTGGAAATGCTGACATGTTTCCTGTGACTGCTGGATTGAAAATTGAACAGATTAATCAAATGTTAGAAAAACTAGGAGATCCTAGTCTTGTAAAATATATCGGGTCAATGATTAAAAAAGCTGAACTTGATGAAGTTAAAGGTGCTTTAGATGCCATTGTTCAATTAATAGGACCAATCAACCAAATTGCACAGTCCGATATACAACCATTGACAGCGGCAACTAAAATAGAAGGTGTGGGTTTGGTTGTAGAAGCATTAGGTACCTCAAATATTGTAGAATATTTCGGTACTATGCTAAAAGGACCGCAGTTAGGAGAGGTCAAAGGAGCTTTAATATCTTTGATTGAGTTAATAGGACCGTTGAATCAATTTGCAAGTCAAGAAATTAAATCTGCTGAGGCTGTAAATAAAGTAAATGATATTGCGACTGTTGTAGAAGCTATTGGTAATGCTTCTTTATTAGATTTGGCTCAAGGAAAAATAAACGTTAATGGAATCGATGGAATTAGAGAAACTATAGCTAAAATGTCAGAGGTTAGAGATGCGATAAACAACTTTGCATCTGTATCTGTAAATGTAGAAGCTGTGAAGAGCGCTGTGGAACAAATTAAAGATGTTGTTACGAGACTAAACGAAATGCCTGAAATTACTGGTGTTCCAGGAATGCAAGCAATGATTAGTACGTTTAACCAATTGGCTTCTGAATTGCAAAGTTTTATTGGTGTTGCACAAGTTAGCATTTCAGGATTAATGTCTGTATCTACAGCATTTAACGCAAGTATGCAGATTATACAGACCAGCGTTCAAGTAGCAATGAACGCCGTGAAAATGGCGGCTGTTACTGGAATGGCTGCATTTACAGCTGCTATCACGACAGGAATGGCAAGTGCGGCTGCTGCAGCAAGTTCAGGTGTCGGACAAATAGTATCAGCTTTTAACGGGTTACAATCACAGCTATATTCTGCTGGCTCATTTGCCATGGCAGGATTAACTAATGGTATTAATGCAGGGGCTGCTTCTGCTATTGCAGCAGCTGAATCAGTAGCGAATAGAGTTGCATCTACTGTTAAAAAAGCTTTAGATATTCATAGTCCTTCAAGAGTAGCATTTGCGTTAGGTGATTTCTTCTCGCAAGGTTTAGCGGGTGGTATCTTGTCAGCTGTATCGTTAGTTGAAAATGCAAGTAATACATTAGCTACTGCAGCGATTCCAAATCAATTAGCAAATATTTCTGCTTCTGGAAATATAACAAGTACAGTTCATCTTGATGATACGGAAATTTCTAGACTTCAAACATCTGCAAATCAGAAAGTGGTTGTAAATAACAATCAAGTAGTACCACAGGTAGCTATTCATGTTGAGAATAATGGGACTGATCCAATTGATACAGAAGCATTATTAGAAGAATTTGAAGATAAAATTATTGAATTAATTGATTCAGATTTAAATTAGGAGGGATATAGTGGCGATTCAATTTTATTTAGAAGTGGAAGGAAAGCGACATATCCTTCCAGTCAATCCAGGAGAAATTAAATTAACTACAGGATCAAATAATACTGTCACAGAAGTTGTTAAATTAGGAGATATAAATAGTTTCGGAGGGCGTTCATTAGTTGAAACGTCCTTTAAATCTATTTTCCCTAAAAATACAAAAGCAAGTTATATTAATCCAAATTCAAAAAAACAGACACCTCAAAATTGGGTGAAAGTATTTGAAGATGCAAAGAATAAAAATCAGCGTGTTCGATTGATTGTTACGGATTGTGGAATTAATATTTTAACGGCTATTGAAAAGTTTGAGTGGGGTTATCTTGATGCCAGCGAAGATATTGAATATTCAATTGAATTGAAAGAGTATCGGAATCATGCGGCTAAATATGTTAAAACAGTTAAAAAGAAGGTTTCTCCTACGCCAAGACCAAAGCCACCTAATAATAAACCAATTACACCTGGCTGTGAAGTTATTGTTAATGGTCAATTGCACAGAGATTCATGGGGGGCAGGTCCTGGTGTAATCGAACAAAACGCAAGAAGAATTGTAAACTTCATTAATCCAGGAAAACAATGTCCATATCACGTTACACTTCTTGATGGAGGTTGGCGTGGTTGGGTTACACCAGGAAGTGTGAGACGGGTATGAAAATACAAATTCTTGAAACATCTATACAGAACAGAGAACAGTTTGATATTTCTGAGATGTGTACTCCTCCGGTTTGGAGTACGTCTATTGAATCGCAACCGGGAACATTACAATTTGAAATGATAGATGATGCTAGAGTGTTTTTGAGAAATGGCGATGTTATTGAAATGAAAATAGACGGCAAGCTTTATTTTAAAGGCAAGGTTTTCAATCGTTCCAGGGGTAAGAATCGTCAATGGAAAATCACAGCATACGATTCTACTAGATACCTTAAGAATGAAGACACGCTAGTTTTTAATGCGTCATCTGCTTCTAGTCGTTTCAAAACAATCTGTCAGACACAAGGCTTACCTCATAAAATTCTAGACAATGCGGGTTATAATTGTGCAGCTGTCGTTGAAGACAAACACACTTACTATTCAATGCTAGAAGATGCCCTTGAAGAAACACGAAAAAATTATAAAGTTCGTTACGGTTTTTGGGATAATGCTGGAACTCTTGAATTTTTCAATTTTAACCGCATGATTACTAAATTGGTAATTGGCGACAATTCACTTATGACTGATTATGATTACGAGGCGTCTATCGATGATGCAGCAAATTCAGTTAAAGTTATGCGTGAAGATAAAGAAAAGGGCAAGCGTGAAATCTTTGTTGCACAAAATAATGCCAACGTAGAAAAATGGGGAAAATTGCAAATTGTTGAAACAGTAAGCGATGCTGATTTGAATAGTTCCCAATTACAGCAACAGGCTAATGTCCTTTTAAGCGAAAAGAATAAAGAGACTAGAACTATTTCAGTTGATGCTATTGGCCATCTAAGTATACGTGCTGGAAATAGTTTTATTTTGCGTATTTCGGATTTAAACCGTGATGAGCTAGGTAAAGATAATTTAGCACTTGTGAAAAGTTGTAAGCATAATTTTAAAGATGGCCATACTATGAATTTAAAAGTGGAGGTGGTGGCTTAGATGGCTGGAGAACGTTTAGCAAATCAAATAAAAAAATCTAGAGTAAAAGATAGTGAATTATCTGATTTAGTTTATGGCCAAGTTGTAAACATTGCACCTCTAAAAATCCAAGTGGAAAATCGTTTTGAAATTAGTACTCCATTTATTGAATTATCACAAATGGTTAAAAATTTAACAGTGACATTTTCAGTGGATGGAAAGCAAGGAACAGCCAATATTTTTCGAGATTTGGTTGTAGGTGATAAAGTTCGTATGCTTAGAGCTCAAAAATCTCAAAAGTACTATGTTTTAGAGAGGGTGTAATATATGGATGAAGAAATTTTTAATGAAGAAGTAATCCTTACGCCTTCAAAAACATATAAAGTTACGAATGGAAGAATTATTGGTTTTATAGATAATTTAGGTGCAATGAGTCAATTTGTAGATAAAACATTATCCACGCCAAGATTCACACATTTGATTTATACCGATAGTTACGGAACAGAATTAGAAGACCTTATCGGCGAAAATATGGACCTAGCAAAAGCTGAACTCGAAAGAATTATTACAGAGGCACTTATTATTGATGAACGTGTTTCATCTATTAATAATTTTGAAATAGTTGAGGTGAACAGGAGTTCATTATTAGTAAAATTTGTCGTAACTACTGTTTTTGGTAATGTTCCTGTAGAAAAAGAGGTGACAATATGATTTCTTATAATTTAGAGGAAGTTGGCAGTTACTTAGAAAAATATGATTATGAATACTTTTTAAATGCTGCCTTAGAAAAAGTCCCTGAAGGAATCGATACTAGAGAAGGATCGATTATTTATGATGCAATAGCACCACTTTGTTATCAACTAGCCAGTTCAACACTTCAATTAAAAAATGTGTTACTGGAAACATTTACACAAACAGCAACCGGCAGATATTTAGATTTACGTGCAGAAGAACATGGTATTAAGAGAATTGGAGCAACTGCTGCTATTGCAAAAGCTAAATTTACTTCTGAGCAAGGGGAAACATTAAGATTGTTTGAAGGTAATCGATTTACGACAACAGGAGATAATCCAATTTATTTTTCAATTCTAAAAGATTTGGGAAACGGCTATTACTCAATGATTGCAGAAACAAAGGGTGCTAGAGGGAACGAATATATTGGACCAATTTTACCAATTGATCACTATAATTCCTTAGCATCTGCTGAAATAGTGGAAATTATCATTCCAGCAAGAGATGAAGAGTCTGATGATAGTTTAAGAGACAGAATTCTAAAAACATACCAAATCAATGATTTTGGTGGAAATATTGAAGATTATATCAATTTTACAACAAAAATTGATGGTGTAGGTGCTGTACAGATTTATCCAATATGGCAAGGAGGCGGAACAGTTCGTGTTGTAATTTTAAATAATTCATTTGAAATACCTTCTAAAACATTAGTTGATAAAGTGCAAGAATTGATTTCACCAGTAGATACTCAAAAAGGATATGGTATTGCACCAATTGGGCATAAAGTTACAGTGGCTCCGCCGACTAAAAAAATAATTGATATTAGTTTACATGCTGATGTGATTCCAGGCACTTCCTTAGAAAATTTAAAGTCAGGAATAAATTCAAAAATAAATGAACATTTTTATGAATTACGTAGGCAATGGTCTGCTCATGACAATAGATATAAATACTCTCAAACAATTTATAGAAGTCAACTAATAGCGAAAATTATGCAGATTGAAGGAATTGCAAATATTAGTGAGGTAAAACTGAATAATTTAGACTCTGATATATCACTTCAATTGGATAATCAAAAACAAGAAATTGCATTTTCTGGGTCGGTGATATATACATGATCGATGAATTAAAAAGCTTATTGCCAGAATGGTACCACAATGTTTTAGAAATGAATGTATTGATAGGCATAGAACAACATCTTGCTGAAGAATTTTTAAATCAGCTTGAAACATTACAATCGAATCAATACGTTTCTACTGCAGATAGCAGAACTATTAGTTTATATGAGCAAATGCTTAAAATAACACCTGAATCGACAGATACGTTAGAAACAAGGAGATTCAGGGTTTTAACCAGAATGACATCACAAGTACCTTATACTGAACGATATTTACAAGAATTATTGAGTAGTTTTGGTGAACCAGTAAAATTAACAATGTTTTATAATGAATATCGCTTGCTTATAGAAATGAATTTTGAAAAGGTTGGCCAAATTTCAGAATTAGAATATATTTTTAGTAGCATTGTACCAGCAAATATTTTAGTAGACGCTAGAAATTCGCTAAAAGGTGAAATACCTCCGAGCGAAGTTTTTCTAGCGTCTATTGCTATACCAACAGAATTAGTTGTAATTTCACAAAATGTTAAAGATGATATAGCAATTGATTCAGCTCAAAGAACAGGTCATGCAATAACTAATTATCAAATTATAGAAATTAAGTAAGGAGGGAAAAGGATTGGAATTTAACAAATCAGTTGTTACAAACCAAGGTCGAGAATTAATGGCCAAATTATTATCAAAAAAAGCAACTACAGAATTTACACAAGTTGCCATCAGTTCTACTGAATATCAAAATAGCCAATTAGAAGAGTTGACAGTTTTAAATAACATAAAACAAACGTCTAAAGCACAAGCTTACAGCAACAATAAGACCACTGTTTCAGCTACAGCAGCTATTAACAATGAAGGTCTTACTGAGGGCTATTATATAAATACAGTTGGATTATATGCAACAGATCCTGACAAAGGAGAAATCTTATATTCTGTTTCTACTGCGAAAGTGAATGGGTATATGCCACCCGATATTGGTGTGAGTAAATCAGGTTTTAGTTTCACTATTTACACAGAAGTAGGAAATGCAGAACAAGTTGACGTAACTGTTGATCCCTCGGGTTATGCTAATAAAAGTGATATTCAAATTTTGTCAGAGAGAATTACTAAAAATGAACATGACTCTGAAGAAAAATTCATTCCTAAACTATCCGCTGAAAAGGGCTTATTTGTTATAAAAAATTCTGAGATATTAGATTTAAATGATGCTAAAGAACCTGGCATATATTCGATTCCAGCTACGGGGGTGGAAAACAAGCCATTACCTAACTCTGGAAGTTTGTTCGTTAGTAAAGACCCAGGAGGAGTCAGACAACTATTTCAAACGGAAAGGACTATCGTTATTCGTCAATTTGGTGGGATTCCTTCGAAATGGACTGATTGGAAAGAAGTGGCATTTAAAACGAATGTTGTGAATTTAACTGAGCCTCAGCGTATAGGAGGAACTAAAGAATTCGCGGATATTCCGTTAGTAAATGGTACAGAAATAGCTTTGAAAGAAGACGTATTTTTTTATCAAAAGACTGGTCTTGATGAAGTTGAAACAGCCTATAAAGATTCATTTAAGGAAGAAACAAATATGTTTCTTATACGAAAAGGGAACAGAGTTGATGCCTATATACGGGTTAACGTACTAGATGTTACTAAACTAAAAACTGTTTTTGTTTCTATTTTTAAAATTCCAGATGGATTTAAAATTGATCTTAGCATGAGGGAAAGTTTTTGGAATGTTCCATTGACAGTAACTCAGTATACGTACCCGCAAGGCAATTATGGTGCATTATATGAGATGGACGCGAAAGGAATCCGATTCGGAAGTGATCGCCTTGGTAATCATTATTTACACGGAAGTTGGCATACCAATGATCCAAAACCAGATACAAAATTTAAGTACATGCTCTATGTAAATTTTTATAAATTAAGTGAGGGAAGGGACTTTGTTTCAGGTTCATACAAAGGAGAAATTCATTATGTAGCTGTTGAAATTGATGGACAGTTAGGAGAAAAAGCAAAAGTATCTGATGGTTTTTATAAGTATACAGTAGGCTCTAAAATAAATAAGGTTTCACAAAATGCATGGGTGATTGGATATGATAAGTCAGGAACAGAAATAACTAGAAGCAAAATAAAAATATTATAGTGAGTGAGGAGAAAATAAATGAAAAAAATTTGGCGATTTGGACGTACTGGCGGACAAGAATTAGAAGTATCAAAAGATTTTCCCGTTCAGTTTCCGTTTACAGAAATTCCACCTTTAGAAACTGTTGACTTAAGCCAACAGTTTTTCATCCCTAGCGAAGGACGCTGGAAAGAAATTATGAATCAATTGGATAGAGAAAATCTAGACAATCTTAGTGTTCTTTATTCAAATTTAGAAAAAGAAAATGAAGATATTAAAGCAAAATCAAATGATTTGGGGCAGATAAACGGTAAATTAATGCTATCAGCAATGAATCTGCAGAGAGAGAACACAGCGTTAAAAGAAAAATCTGATAGTTTGGCTAAATTAAATTCAAAATCTATGCTTATGATTGCTGCCCACGATAAAGAAATCAAGGAAATTAATGAAAAATTGGAAGGAGGTGCTGAATAATGTTATTTACTTTTGATGACATCAAAATGATGTTTGATTGGGGTTGTTTCACTCCTGAACAAGTGAAGGAATTTGTGCCGCTATGTATTACAGAAGATGAAATGAAAGAAATTGTTGGAAAGTAGGGAGTATGTTGGAAGAGTTTGTCAAAGGATTGTTAACAAATCCAGAGCAAATTTCGTTTGCGGTATTATTCGTAGGTTTGCTTTTTTGGGTTATGAAGCAAAATAATGATCGTGAGCAAAATTATCAAAAAACAATTGATAAATTAGCCGATTCATTAAAAGATGTTGAATCAATTAAAACTACCGTTGAAAAAATCAACGAGAAACTAAACTAAGGTATAGCTGATGCTATGCCTTTTTATTTAGGAGGAAAACATGAAAAAATCAATTAAATTATTATTGACTTTAGTATTATTAGTAAACTTTGTACCAGTTGGGGTAAATGCTTATCAAGTTGAACAAGATCCTATCGATTTTGGTGGATATTTCCCAGGCTATGCGACTAATGAATTAATTGTATTACATGAGTCAGGAAATGGAAATAATGTTGGTTCAAACAGTTTAGATAATGAAACAGCATATATGAAACGAAATTGGCAAAATGCGTATGTTTCATATTTTGTTGGTTCTGGTGGTCGAGTGAAACAGTTAGCGCCAGCTGGTCAAATCCAGTGGGGCGCAGGACCAACAGCGAATGCAAAAGCCTATGCTCAAATCGAATTATCTAGAACGAATAACAAAGAAACGTTCAAGAAAGACTATGCAGCCTATGTTAACTTGATTCGTGATTTAGCAACTCAAATCGGAGCAACATTTGACTTAGACGATGGTACAGGATACGGAATTGTATCGCATGATTGGGTATCTAAAACTTGGTGGGGAGATCACACCGACCCTTATGGTTATTTAGCAAGTTGGGGAATTAGCAAAGCACAATTAGCGCAAGACTTACAAACTGGGTTACCTGAAGATGGTCATGATGTTATCGTAAATCCTGGCAAACCAAATAAACCAAAGTATAAAGTAGGGCATAATGTTCGCTTTACAACGATCTATAAAAACCCAGATGCGCCAATCGAACAACACATTAATGCAAATACTTTATGGACTCAGGTTGGTACAATCACACAGAAATTAGACGGTCGTAAAAATTTATATCGTATTGAAAATAGCGGAAAATTATTAGGTTATGCGAATGATGGCGATATTGCTGAATTATGGGAAAATAGCAAACCAAAATCAGCTAAAGTTTTTACTATCGGTGTAAATGAAGGGATTGTGTTACGTACTGGATCACCTAGTTTGTATTCGCCAGTTTACGGCGTGTGGCCAAAAGGTGCACAATTTAGATATGATTCTGTTCATGTGGCAGACGGCTATGTTTGGCTAGGTGGAACAGATTCAAGCGGAACAAGAATTCACATTCCTGTTGGACCAAACGATGGAAATCCTTCTAACACGTGGGGAACAGGTTATTAAATAAATATCAAAAAGCCAGACATCTATTTTTATAGGTGTCTGGCTTTTTTTATTTGTTCTATGATAAAATAAATTGATAAATATTTGGAGGTATAATAATGAAAAAAGTTTTATTGGGTGCGTTATTAGTGTTTAGTCTTAGTTTAGTAGGATGTTCAAATTCTGATTCAGAAAAACAAGCAAAAACAATTGATTCTTTGGAAAAAGTCGTCAAGCAACAAAAAAGCACGATTGATTCTTTAACTAAAGAACAGGGTTCTATGGCCAAACTTAAAAATGGTGAAAGTGAAACTCTTTCAGGTACAGTGGTTATAGGTGAAGATTTAGAACCAGGAGCATATGATATTACTCTTCCAGGAGAAGAGAGTGCTTCATTTTCAAAGTATGTCGATGAACAGGATAAAGAATCCAATAAGTTTGAACATGAGAGCTTACTTCCTGCTCTAAGCGATAAGAAAAAAGCTGATGAGTTAAAATCATATAGTTTGAAAAAAGGAAACATTTTAGAAATAAGAGGTAACCTTACCTTTACTAAGGTGAGATAAAAAGTTATTGCGCCAAATATTGTGCCAAAAAAATTTACAACGTCGGTTAACGTGCGATAGAAAAAGGCTAAAAATAAGCAAAAATACATTGTGAGGATAACGTATATTTACGTAAAATGCTGTATAAATCCCTGCAGCTGGCATCTAAAAAAACAGACAGGCACTACCATCTGGTAGTGCCTGTCTGTTTTTTTAGATAAAATATTGGATTAGTGCAAATGAAGCAATGCCTACCAGTACAATAAGCAATAAGTTTTTAGTAAGTATTGCGGCTAAAATGGTAGGAAATGAAGCGAATAAATAAGGAAGATTGAGGCTTGGTAAATGTCCTATTCTTTGTTCAAATAAGCTACTAAACCATAAGGCGGACATAATCACAATGGGAACAAAACTTAGATATTCTAATAATTTCTGTGGCAGACTGATTTTTTTTAAAAGTAAAAATGGCAGTATTCTTGAAAGCCAGGTTGCAACGGTACAGCCTAAAATTGTTAAAAAGAGATACTCAGAAGAAGGCATTTTTTATCATCACTCCTATTCCACAACCGATTAACGTGACAACTAAGACAATTAAATTACTGGGAATAAAAATTAGACCAATAGACATCAACCCAAAAGTAATCAGGACCATGATGAGTTGTAAAGCGATTTTCATGGAACGATCACTAATTATCTGCAGATAAAGTAAACCAATGAACATAGCCACGACCGCAAACTCAAGACCTAATGCTTGAGGGTTTGCAATAAAGCGCCCTAGATAGGCACCGATGATCGTCGAAAAAACCCAAGTCGCATAGGAAATCAAATTGGCAGCATTAAACCACTCAAAACTTAAACGTCCTTTGGTATGGTTTAATTTATTCATTCCTAGTGCAAAACTTTCATCCGTCAGTAAGGTTCCCAACCAGAGATTTTTACCGAGAGATTCGGCTTTAAAGTAAGGCGCAATGGTCATTCCCATAAGAATCATACGCGCATTTACTAAGAAAGTCGCTAACACAATAGATAAGATAGGGCTGCCGCCAGTCAACATACTAACTGTTACAAACTGAGCAGATCCTGCAAAAATAAAAAACGACATCGCACTAACAATAAGAGGGGAAAAACCTGCTGCTTGTCCTACGATACCAAAAGCAATGCCAATACCAATATAGCCAAAAACCGTTGGCAAGGCTTCACGTATGCCAGTGCGTGCATCTAATTGGTGGTTCATTCTCTTTTTTTCCTTCTTTCTGTATAAAATTTAAACACGTGTGTATGAAAATCTAGACCTTCGATAATGAGACACAACGAGCGAATGAGCGTTTTCATTATTAACCACTCCTTTTGAACAACTAAGATATATATTGTATAATACAATAAAGAATACTTTTGTTCAATATATTAAACTTTTGGATGATAAAAAGAAACAGAAGGAGCAACTATTTTGGAGATTAATACAATTATTGGCAATAATTTAAAAAAAATTAGACAAGAAAAAAAACTTACGTTAGATGAACTAGCTGGGATAACCGGAGTGAGTAAAGGGATGCTTTCGCAGATTGAAAAAGGAACCACCAATCCTACCATAAATACAATTTGGAAAATAAGTAATGGACTCAATGTTCCGTATACGTATTTATTAGAAGATGACTATGTTAAAGAAAATCCCGTGGTAAAAAAAACTGAGACGGTAACACAACATTCTGAAGATCACTCCTATCGAGTCTTTAATTACTACTCAGACAACCAGGAAAGAAACTTTGAACTCTTTCAGTTTGAATTAGATCCAGGGAAAAAGTATCAAGCTGTTGGGCATTCAAAACGTTCGACAGAATATGTCATGGTTATTCAAGGAGCATTAGCTCTTGAAGTGGGCGGTCAGAGATACCTTCTTCCAAAAGACGCCGTTATGTATTTTGATGCTAATCAAGTACACACGTATATAAATGACGGAACAGAGAAAGTCCAAGCTGTCGTCATTAACTATTATACGTAACAGTGGAAAATAAACATTAGGAAATTGCTGCATCTGTTATTTTATGGACAAAAAAAGTAAACAATGCTACCCTAAAAATAATAGAAAATGAAAGATAAAAGAAGAGGTCAAAATGAATAAAAAAATTGAAAGTCTTGGTAATACAGCATTAAGTTTACTGAGTAATACGATTATTGTTGTGCCTTATTTACTTTACATTCAATTGAGTGATGGACACAACCTTTTAACAATTTTACCATTTGTCTTATTTTATACATTGCGTATGACAGGCATTTTTCTGGTTCGAGGAATTAATTTGTCTTTAACTAGTCTAGGTCTACTAAAGATTTCTCTATTGCTAGGCTTGGCAGGCTCCTTAATTGGGATTGCCGGCGCTTATTCTTTCCCGCTTTATAGTATTTCAGGAATGTTGTTAGGACTTAGTGGGGCATTGTTGCCACCAAGTAATCAATCAATTCGCTTTTTCTTAAAAGAAGAAGGTCAAAAAATCAGTCATAGCAATCTTTTAACGACAGTCTTATTGACCGCTGTTTTATTTGGCGCTTTATTTTTTAAAGCGACTGAGATTGGACTGGCGTTATTGGTGTACGCGCTCTATTTTCTGGTTGCTTTAGTAGCAATCAAGAGCTATCCTGTTTCATTAAACGAGCTAGAAGAAGAATCAGCAGAAGTTTCACGAAAAGAATTAATTCTGTTTGTTATCTTTTTTGTGTTATTACTTTTATTAAGAAGTGGTCGCTTATTAACGAATGCGGTGGAATTTGATTATGCGATTGTTGGCGCCTGCTGTTTCTTTGTGGTGGCTGTCCTTTTCGTTAGTCATTATGGCAAACGCGGTGCGTATAAAGTATCATTAGAAATGAATCTTGCGACCTTGATTAACGGGATTGTCGGGAACTATTTATTTTTATTTGGCTCCATTTATGTTGCAGGGGTTTATGGCAGAGCTCATATGGGCATCTATCTCTATTTACCTTATGTTTTAGGGATGATTTTTGCAATGATTGTAGCTAGTAAAACGAAACAATGGTCAAACAACATACCAATGGTTGGTCTGGCGGGAAGTTTGGGAATATTACTTCTTACCTCGTGGACTATTTTAGGCCTGTTTCTCTTGAGTTTTTTCAAAAGCACATTGAACAGCTTTTTAGCTAGGCGATATTATCAAGAGACAGATTTGCCTAAAGATAGCCGCATCCTTATCAAATATACAACACAAACAAAAGGGAGTTTATTCCATCAATTTATTTTGATGGCGCTTATGTTAGTCACTGTAGTAGGCAAAGGTGGTACGACACAATTTTTATTAGAATTGACTGGCGGCAAAGGCATTTCAATGCAAACAAGTCAATTTTTAACTTTCATTAAAAATAGTAACTCGCTCTTAGTGTTATTGTTTATTGCAGTTTATTTCGTGGTCGTTTTTCGTCAAAAGAAACGATAATTTACAAATATTCATAAAAAAATACTTGGAAAAACAGTGATTGTGGCTGATTTTCCAAGTATTTTTTTATGAAAAGATGTTTTTTTTTCGAAGATTCAAAAAAAATTAATCAATTGTTTCATTTTTAACAAGCTATTATTAGGTTATATGAATTTTATTGAAAGGGGATTAGTATGAAGAAAAAAACTTTTTCTTTTGTGATGTTGAGTATACTTCTCGCACAAAATTTCGGGTTTGCCGTAAATGCCTATGCTGTAACAACGACAGAAGCACAAACAGAGACCACTGATACAGCAAAAAAAGAGGCAGAGTTATCGAACTCAACACCATCTTTACCTTTAGCAACAACGAATACTTCAGAAATGAATCAACCAACTGCAACAACTGAATCGCAAACCACAGAGGCGAGCACAACAGCTTCCAGTGATGCTGCTACACCATCTGAACAACAAACAACGGAGGACAAGGATACCTCACTTAATGAAAAAGCCCTACCAGATGTTCAAGCGCCAATTACAGATGAACTACTTGACAGTATGAGTCTTGCGCCGATTGGTGGAACAGAATACAGCCAAACAGAGGTTCACCGCGAATTAAATACAACACCGGTAACCGCTACGTTCCAATTTGCTGTTGGAAACACAGGTTATGCACCTGGATCAGTTTATACAGTTCAATTACCAGAACATTTAGGTTATTCAACTGTTAGCGGAGATGTGACGGGCATTGGCGCAACTTGGGCAGTCGATGCGGCAACCAAAACATTAAGTATTACGTTTAATCAACGAGTTTCAGATACTTCCTTTAAAGTAGAATTAAAAAGTTATCTAACAACAGAGGCGGAACCATTAATCAAAATTGAAACTCCAGGAAAAAATAAAAAAACCTACTCGTTTGATTTATATGAACAAGTGGAACCAATTCAATATAACGAACGAACCAGAACGACGGGGTTAGATGGCGAAATTTTTTATAATTTAGACCGGACATTAACTGGCAATCAAACATTAGAATTATTAACAACAGAGACGCCAGGCGCTGTCTTTGGAAAACAAGATAACTTGGAACCTCAAGTTTTCAGTTACGATGTCGACATTAATGGTCAAATTTTACCAGAAACGCAAACCCTGTTAACACCTGGCAAAGATTATACATTAAGCGATAATTCACTAGGGCGGATTGCTGTAACTGTTCCAAACATGAATCAACAAAAAGCCTATTCCTTATCGATTAATCGGACAATTTATTTAGAGAGTGCTTCGGACTATAACTACTTATATTCGCAGCAGTATCCAACAACAAAAATTGGGTCAATTTCTTTGAAAAGTACGACAGGAACTAAACAAACAACCGATTTTACTGCTAAGACGAGTCAAACAAGTAAAGTAATTGCTGATCGTGAAATGCGTAGTATGTCCTATATCAGTTTTCAAAGCAAAGGGAAATATTATGTAACAATTTATGGCACATTAACAGAAACAAAAGTGGGTCAACAAATCGTATTAGAGAGTACAAATGGTCAAGAAATTAAGAATCCTAAATTTACGGCGTATGGTCCTTTATATGAAAATGTAAAATTGGAAGACTATTTTGATATTAAAACTGAAGGTGGCAAGCTCATCTTAACGGCCACAAAAGATAGCTATTTAAGAATAAATATTTCTGATTTAACAATGGATTTTGACAAGAAGGACATTAATCTATCATTAAGTACACCTGTAATTGGTCCCAATAAAGCCATTCAATTAGTATCCGATCAATATATTGAACCAATTAGTGTTGTTAATCCTTTGAATGCTGAAACTGCTTGGGGTAATTATGATCAAAATGGTGCCTATTCATCAAGAACAACTGTCTCAGTTATGGGAAGCAAAGAGACACCGATTCAAAATTTAGAAATTAAAGTAAAGCATCCTAATTATCTTTCATTACGAGCTACAAAAGAAATTTATTTTTATTACAAGTTAGGAACGGATTATACAGTAACGCCAACGTCAGATGGTTCAGTTATTAAGTTCACTACGCCAATAACCAACGAAATCCAAATTCCAATTGGTTTTAATTATGTGCCCGATAGTTTGCCAAAAGATAAAAGTATCCCAGTCGATACGATACCGATAACAATGAGTGCTGAAGGTTTAACTCCAGTTGATACGACAGTAACTACTAATAGTAAGCGTGGTTCTGAACGAACACTTCAAAGTAGTAAAAATCAATTCCTTGTCAATGCACGAAATGATTCTTTTGACTCACTAAGCGTCCGTACAAAAATTCCAGCTGGCGCCGATGTTCTTTTTGACATTTATGATGTTTCAAACGATCAGGTAGATTCAATTTATCCACAATACTGGGATCGTGGCTATTATTTTGATAAACCAATGTCACCAGACAGTCCTGGATACCCAACGATTACTTTTGACGAAAATACCAATAGTTACACGTTTGATTTTGGAAAAACCAACAAACGTTACATTATTGAGTATAAAAACGCCAATGGCTGGATCGACGTGCCAACTCTTTATATAACAGGGACAGCTAAAGAACCACAATCGAATAATAATGAAGGGTCTGCTTCGGTTTCTGTTCAAAATGAAGCGTTAGACATTTTGAGTGCAACACAAGCGGCGAATCCAACATTAAAAAATGTAACAAAAACAACAGTAACAACAAAAAATATTGATAATAAAACACATCGTGTGAAAAATCCAACGATTGAATTAACACCAAAAGGCACAACCAATGCTCAAATCGATTTGAATTCTATTACCGTGAAAGGCGTGCCAGAAGATGCTTATTCATTAGAGAAGACTACAAACGGTGCGAAAATTATTTTTAAAGACTATACATTGACAGAAAACATTACGATTGAATACAATACTGTCTCTGCAAACGCTGGCCAAATCTATACAGAAACAACAATCGACTCTGAAACATTGAACCAGATGTCTGCTAGCAAGAAAAAAGTCATCACTGCGCCAATCACATTGAAATTCTCAGAAGGTGATGCGGAAGGTATTGTTTATTTAGCAACTGCCACATTCTATACGCATAACATAGAGGATGAAAACCAAGCAATTGCGAAGGTTTCTTTTGAACTAATTGATAATGTCACGCATACAACAACCGAATTTACAACAGATGAAAAAGGTCAATACTCCTTTGATGCCATCATGACAGGTGATTATACTTTGCGAGTAACGAATGTACCGCAGGAATATTCCGTGGATGAAGAGTATTTGACAGGAAAAGCCATTAAGCTGGTCAAAGGAGACAATCAACTAAAAATTCCATTAACTAAAACAATTGATCACAGTCGTTTACAAGTCAAAGATACAACGATTTATGTCGGTGATTCATGGAAACCAGAAGAGAACTTTGTTTCAGCGACAGATAAAACAGGTCAAGATGTCCCATTCGAAAAAATCACTGTTTCAGGTCAAGTTGATACTAGCAAAGCAGGCGTTTATCCAATCGTATACAGTTACGAAGGTAAAGAAGAAACAGCTAATGTGACCGTCAAAGCCGACCAGTCTAAGTTAGAGGTCAAAGATACAACGATTTATGTCGGCGATAAATGGAAACCTGAAGATAATTTCGTTTCAGCAACAGAAAAAACAGGTCAAGATGTCCTGTTTGAAAAAATTGACGTTCAGGGAACAGTGAATGTCGATAAAATAGGCGATTATGAAATTGTCTATAAAAATGGCACAAAAGAAGCGAAAGCAATCGTTCATGTTCGTGATGACAGTCGCTTACGAGTCAAAGATACAACGATTTATGTCGGCGATTCATGGAAACCAGAAGAGAACTTTGTTTCAGCGACAGATAAAACAGGTCAAGACGTTCCCTTCGAAAAAATCACTGTTTCAGGTCAAGTTGATAACACCAAAGCAGGCGTTTATCCAATCGTATACAGTTACGAAGGTAAAGAAGAAACAGCCCATGTGACCGTCAAACCCGACCAATCTAAGTTAGAGGTCAAAGATACAACGATTTATGTCGGCGATAAATGGAAACCTGAAGATAATTTCGTTTCAGCAACAGATAAAACAGGTCAAGACGTTCCTTTTGAAAAAATTGACGTTCAGGGAACAGTGAATGTTGATAAAATAGGCGATTATGAAATTGTCTATAAAAATGGCACAAAAGAAGCGAAAGCAATCGTTCATGTCCGTGATGACAGTCAGTTAGAGGTCAAAGATACAACAATTTATGTGGGTGATAAATGGGAAGCAGAAGATAACTTCGTTTCAGCAACAGATAAAACAGGTCAAGATGTCCCATTCGAAAAAATCACTGTTTCAGGTCAAGTTGATACTAGCAAAGCAGGCGTTTATCCAATCGTATACAGTTACGAAGGTAAAGAAGAAACAGCCCATGTGACCGTCAAACCCGACCAATCTAAGTTAGAGGTTAAAGATACAACGATTTATGTTGGTGATTCGTGGAAACCAGAAGATAATTTCGTTTCAGCGACAGATCGTGACGGTCATGCTATATCCTTTGATAAGGTTCAAGTAAAAGGGGAAGTTGATACAAAGAAAACAGGAGAGTACCAGATTTCCTATACCACTGAGCCAGTTAATGAAACCAAACCAGCTGTGCAGTCACGACTTTTCTCAATGTTTTCAAACGAAACACCTCGTCAATTGACGACAGTAGCAACTGTTCATGTGATTGATCGTAATCCTACACCACTACCAGATAAAAATGAGAACAACCAGACTAGTTCCTCAACGAATCAAACCACGATAAAACGTAGTCAGTATGTCACACATATTGTGAAACCTGACAAGCAAGGACGTTATCCAAAAACGGGAGAACAAACTAATGGTCTATATCGTGTGCTAGGACTTGTTGTGTTACTTATTGTGATTATTAGTGGTATAGTCATCAAGAAGAAACGAAAATAATTAAATGAGCGTGGGGCAAAAGTTTAAAGTAACTTTTGTTCCACGCTTAAAAGATGAATAAGTGCATGAATGAGGGTAGCTGTTTCCTTGGAAAATAGGAAGTTTTACAAGTGACTTTTATTTTAAGAACACCTATTAGCAGGTTTTTCTGTTAAGATAGTTATTTTTATGAAATAGTTTGGAGGAATAATAAACGAGATGAACCAGCGAACTATTTATTATGGTAGTATCGGCACAGCCTTATTTCTTTCTTCAGGAATGTTGATTGCTTCAGTGAATAGCTATGCAAACGAAGCGACAACACCAGGCAAATACACCGTGACTTATGAAGTGGATGGCAAAATTGAAACAGCAACCATTACGGTCAAAGAAAATCAAACGGAACTTAAATTAAAAGACACGTTTTTAGGAGTTAATCAAGCATGGTCACCCTTAGACAATGTCGTTTTTCTAAAAGATAAAGAGGGTCGCCCTTTAAATTTAGAAAATGTAATTATAGAAAATAATGTAAATACTCAAAAAGTAGGCCTTTATTTTGTAACCTTCCGTTACGAGTCATACCTTTCTATTGCGAAGGTGTATGTCAACCCTACTAATTTTGCTGCAGAGGGGAATATGCTTGCAGAGCTTCCTTATAGTCAAGCAATGATTGGCCCAGAAAGACCAATTATTGCCTCGAGACAGGACAAGGAGCAACAAACAAAACAGGAGAAAAAGAAAAATAAAATTGAACAGGAACGAGTAAATAAAAAGGTGCTGTTAAATGATGAGTTGTTGAAAAAAATAGATACGATAGCCCCAGTGGAAATTACTGGAGGAGCGGCAAGTGGGTCCTCTCAATTTGGCACCACTTTAAGCTTCCTGTCAGGCTCACTTTTGTATGGAACAAGGAGAGTTTAAATGGAATTCTTGTTATTAGATGATCGGGAAAATTTAAAATTAGCGATTATTAGAAAGTTAGAGCAACAATATTCATTTTCTGAACGAAAAGATCGTTTATGTAAGCAATTAGCTATTTCTCCTTATTTGCTAGAACGGAACATAACAGAAATCAATGCAGATTTGCAACGCTTTGGTCTGATTAATGAGATGGAAATCAGTGAAAAAAATAATGAAATTTTGTTATCTCAAAGCCTTCGTATTTCTTCAAGTATTATTGAAGAATATTATTTAAAAGACTCGTTAGAATTTAATCTATTAAAAACGATTTTCTTTCATCAGTTTACCTCAATCAAAAAATACGGTGAAAAGCACGGGATGAGTCGAACGGTTGTATACAAAATTGTTGACCATATCCGGAAAGAATTAGGTCAATACGGTATTAAGTTATCCAAAAATTTACAACTTAGCGGCAATGAAATGGCGATTAGACAATATTTTACTATGCTCTATTACCGAATTTACAAAGATTCTGAAGAATTATATAATCAAACAGATCTTCGCGCAGTGAACCAATTATTGGCTCAATTGAAAGGCTCTTATGAAAATATCACTAATTTTCATTTATTTAAACATTATGTATTGGTGGCGTTAGAACGAACGCAAAGAAAAGCTAATTATTTTTTATCCCAAGAAGAAAATCCATTCGCTTTTGATGAAGAAAGTTCGATTTATCAAGAAATTCAAAGTTGGATCAACGAAGTGATGAAGGCGACTCATGCAGAGAAAAACGCAGAAATTCAAGGAATTATCGGCAATTTATCGGTCTATCAAAGTGAACTCATTTCGGAACATTTGCTGAGTTCTCACAATGAGGCAATTACGGCTACGAAAACATTATTCTTTTCTTATATGCCGTTTACAATTTCGGACGAAGAATTTTATCAAGAAATTGTTCCGATTATTTATCAACATCGTTTTATTACGCCGTTCATCGATATCACCTTACGAATTATGGATTTAGAATTTTTTCAGGAACGCTACCCAATTGTTTTTAATAGCTGTCGTCAGTTTTTATTTGCGTTGGATTGCTCGGCGTTTGAGTTTAGTAAGCTTTCTTTATTTTTTGATTTGCTATTAGTGTTATCCCGTCTTTATGACCAAAGGAATGAAAAAAGCACGATCAATCTTTATGTGAATTTTACGCAAGGAGAAAAATATACTCAGTTTATCAAAGAACAAATCAAAATATTCGAATCTTTCAGCATTCACTTTCATTCAGCGATTCGACCAGATACTGATTTAGTAGTTTCGGATTATTTACCAAAAACGTTATTTTCAGTAAAATGTTTAATTTGGCTAGCGCCCCCGCGAGCCAGTGACTGGCAAAATTTTGGCAACGAAATTGTCCGAATTAATAAAGAGCTACAACAAACGAAACAAAGAAAAAGCGAATAAAAACAGTCGCAACGTGTTTTAGTTGCGACTGTTTTTTGTTACTGAATGTTTATAGTAAACTTTCTCATTATCACTGATGTAAAAAATTTTAAATAAAAGCCAAATAGGATTGAAGAAAAAGAAAAAATTGCTAGTGAAGGACCAATTCTCTAAAGTTTTTCTCAAATATAGTAGAATTCCTTTCTTTTCTTCTGTGAGAAAGATATAATAAAAAACGTATGAACAAAGGAAAAGGGATGACGAATGAATAGAAAAGAGAAAACAAATTTAGATAGTCGAATTGATTACGGCGTGATATTACCAGTTTTTCTTTTATCACTAATTGGTATGCTATCGCTTTACGTAGCGCTTTACAATGATCCAAGCAAACCTAAAATTGGTAGCTTGTTAATGAAACAAGGACTGTGGTATTTAGTCGGAGGATTAAGTATTGTCATTATTATGCATTTTAGCTCAAAATTACTCTGGCGGTTAACGCCCGTTTTTTATGCACTTGGATTAGTATTAATGGGATTACTACTGAAATTCTATGATCCCGTGCTAGCAGAGCAAACAGGTTCTAAAAACTGGATTCGCTTTGGTGGCACCACATTCCAACCATCGGAATTGATGAAGATTGCGTTTATTTTGATGTTGGCCTATATAGTGACCATGCATAATGTTAAATATGTGGACCGAACACTCAAAAGCGACTTTTGGCTAATCGCTAAAATGCTATTAGTGGCGATTCCGGTAATTGTTTTAGTCCTTTTACAAAAAGACTTCGGGACGATGTTAGTTTTCTTAGCCATTTTTGGGGGAGTTTTCTTAATGTCTGGCATTACTTGGAAAATTATTGTGCCAGTTTTTATTTTAGCTGCTCTAGTGGGGGCTGGAACTATTTACTTGATTACAACAGAAACAGGTAGAGATTTATTGTCTAAGTTAGGGGTCGAAGCCTATAAATTTGATCGGATTGATTTATGGCTAAATCCTTTCCATACAGATCCAGATCGCTCATTCCAACCAGCGCTAGCATTAACAGCAATTGGTTCTGGAGGCCTTTTCGGAAAAGGCTTTAACGTGAGTGATGTGTATGTCCCTGTTCGTGAGTCAGATATGATTTTTACAGTTGTTGGTGAAAACTTTGGCTTTATTGGTGGCTGTTTCATTATTTTGTTGTATTTTATTTTAATCTACCGCATGATTCGCGTTTGTTTTGATACAAATAATGAATTCTATGCCTACATTGCCACAGGAATTATCATGATGATTTTGTTCCATGTTTTTGAAAACATTGGAGCGAATATTGGTTTACTACCATTAACTGGGATTCCATTACCGTTTATTAGTCAAGGTGGTTCTTCCATTTTAGGTAACATGATTGGGGTGGGCTTAATTATGTCCATGCGTTACCAACAAGAAACGGTTCGTACCAGAAGTGGTCGTTAAAGAAAGAAGAAAGAAGGGGTAGAAATGTACACACTTTATGAATATCCTAAATGCTCAACTTGTAAAAAAGCGAAAGCGTGGTTAGACCAACAAGGCGTTAAATACCAAGCAATTGATATTAAAGCAACACCGCCTAGTAGTGAACAATTAGCAAAATGGATGAAAGAGACCGGCTTGCCTGTTCGTCGTTTTTTTAACACAAGTGGGGTTTTATATAGAGAACAAGGCTTAAAAGATCTTGTTGACAGTTTTTCTATTGAAGAAGCAAGTCAGCGTTTAGCTGCGGATGGCATGTTGATTAAGCGTCCAATTCTCTTAAAAGACAATACATTTCTAACGAATGGTTTTAAAGAAGCAGATTACGAAGGAGTGCTTGGAAAATGAGTGAAATGAAACAAATTGATCAATTATGGATCTTACCAACAGAAGCAGGTTATAAAATTGGTTTAACTGCCGAAGCCCAAGAGGATTTAGGAAAGATTACTTTTGCAACATTTCCAAAAGTCGGACAAACATTAGCTAAAGGTGATTCTTTAATTGAATTAGAAGCAGAAAAAGCAGTCAGTGAATTCAGTAGTCCATTATCTGGTAAGGTAGTTGCGATTAATGAAGCGGCTGATCAAGAGCCAAGTGCATTAGATGAAGAAAATGCCTGGATTGCTGTTTTAGCAGATGTTGAACCAACAGAATTTGAAAATCTTTAGTCTTGCGTTGACAAGGCCAATGTTTATTGCTATAATTTTCTCAATCTAATCAAAAGAAAGCTTTGAAAAGAAGAGTACATGTTAAGGACGTTTGAAGAGAGCCCTGTTTGCTGAGAATGGGTAACAGATTTAAGATGGAAGATGGTCTTTGAGCAGAGTAAGTGAGCGAAGCAGTGAACTTACTACGGGGCGCCCGTTACAGCCAACGGTATGCGAAGAATCAAGTACCGTATGAGGTTATTATTGAGAAATAATAGCGAATTAAGGTGGTATCACGAAATGACAAACTTTCGTCCTTTTTGCTGTAATAGCAAAAGGATGGAAGTTTTTTTGTTTTTATTAAGCAAATTCGTTTCATAAAAAGTGCGAAACCTTCAAAATAAGAAAGTAGAACAGAAAGAAGAGGAGAACAAAATGGCATTAATTGAATTACGTCATGTAAAAAAAGAGTTTTCCGGTAAAGCGGGTAAAGTCACGGCTTTAAAAGATATTGATTTAACGGTTGAATCAGGTGATATTTATGGCATTATTGGCTATTCAGGTGCAGGAAAAAGTACGTTGGTTCGCCTATTGAATGGACTTGAAACACCTACAGAAGGTGAAGTAGAAATTCAAGGACAAGATATTGCATTGTTGCCAAATAAAGAACTACGAAACTTCCGTAAAAAAATTGGGATGATCTTTCAACATTTTAATTTATTATGGTCACGGACGGTCCTAGAAAATATCATGCTCCCATTGGAAATTGCTGGCGTTCCAAAACAAAATCGGAAAAGCCGCGCAGAAGAGTTAATCAAGTTGGTTGGTTTAGAAGGACGGGAAACCGCCTACCCAAGTCAACTCTCTGGTGGGCAAAAGCAACGAGTGGGGATTGCCCGTGCCTTAGCTAACAATCCTGACATTTTGCTTTGTGATGAAGCAACGAGTGCTTTGGATCCGCAGACAACTGATGAGGTGCTAGAATTACTACTAAAAATCAACCAAGAATTAAATTTAACGGTTGTATTAATTACCCACGAAATGCACGTGATTCGTAAAATCTGTAATCGCGTAGCCGTGATGGAATATGGTGAAATTGTTGAAGAAGGTAAAGTAATCGATATTTTCAAAAAGCCTCAAACAGAAATTGCGAAACGCTTTATCCAACAAGAAGCGGATAAAAACATTGAAGAAACGGAACTGGTTGTTGAAGAAATGTTGGAACAATATCCGAATGGAAAAATTGTTCGCCTACTTTTCCACGGCGAACAAGCGAAATTGCCAATTATCTCGCATATTGTCCAAGAATATCAAGTAGAAGTCAGTATTATTCAAGGGAACATTCAGCAAACAAAGCAGGGTGCAGTGGGTTCTCTTTATATTCAATTATTAGGCGAAGAGCAAAATATTCTAGCAGCCATTGAAGGATTACGTAAACTTCGTGTAGAAACAGAGGTGATTGGAAATGAATAATCGTGGCTTAGCAAGTTTCTTTGATTTTTCCCAAATTGATATAAGTAAACTACAAGAAAAAACGATTGAAACACTTTATATGACAGGGATTTCAATCATAGTGGTCGCCATTTTAGGGCTGATTTTAGGACTACTACTTTTTGAAACGTCAGGCAGAAAAGGGATTTTGAGCCGATTACTGTATTGGCTAGTGGCCATTTTTGTAAATATTTTCCGTTCGATTCCGTTTATTATCTTAATCGTTCTGTTAATTCCTTTTACAAAAATTATTTTAGGGAGTATGTCTGGTGTCAAAGGCTCCTTACCAGCATTGATTATTTCCGCAGCACCTTTTTATGCTCGCATGGTCGAAATCGCTTTTCGTGAAGTCGATAAAGGCGTGATTGAAGCAGCCAAAGCAATGGGGGCCAACCGTTTCCAAATTATTTGGAAAGTTCTATTACCAGAAAGTCTGCCAGCGCTTGTTTCTGGCTTAACCGTTACAACCATTTCTTTAGTGGGCTACACTGCAATGGCAGCTGCTATTGGAGCGGGTGGTTTAGGAAGTTTGGCGTATCAAGATGGCTTCCAACGTGGTCAAAATACAGTTACCTTAGTAGCAACGATTTGTATCTTAATTATTGTCTTTGCGATTCAATGGCTTGGGGATACAGTCGCTAAAAAAATAGATAAACGATAAATGGAGGGAATAAGATGAAAAAACGTACATTATGGTCAGTAATTACTGTAGCAGTAGCTGTCTTAGTTTTAGGGGCTTGCGGCAATAAAAAGAGTGATGACTCGGTCTTGAAAGTTGGAGCTTCACCAGTTCCACATGCAGAGATTTTAGAACATGTAAAACCTTTATTAGAAAAAGAAGGCGTAAAATTAGAAGTGACGACTTATACAGATTACGTGCTACCTAACAAGGCGTTGGAAAGTGGCGATATCGATGCCAACTATTTCCAACATGTGCCGTTCTTTAATGAAGCGGTTAAAGAAAATGATTATGACTTTGTGAATGCAGGTGCGATTCATTTAGAACCAGTTGGGCTTTACTCGAAAAAATACAAATCGTTACAAGAAATTCCTGATGGTTCAACGATTTACGTTAGCTCTTCCGTTTCAGATTGGCCACGTGTTTTAACGATTTTAGAAGATGCTGGTTTAATCACGCTGAAAGAAGGGGTAGACCGGACAACTGCTACTTTCGATGATATTGATAAAAATACTAAAAAGTTGAAATTCAATCATGAAAGTGATCCAGCAATCATGACCACTCTTTATGACAATGAAGAAGGGGCTGCGGTTTTAATTAACTCAAACTTTGCCGTGGATCAAGGATTAAATCCGAAAAAAGATGCGATTGCCTTAGAAAAAGAAAGTTCACCTTATGCCAATATTATTGCGGTTCGTAAAGAAGACGAAAACAACGAAAATGTAAAAAAATTAGTCAAAGTGTTGCGTAGCAAAGAAGTCCAAGATTGGATTACGAAAAAATGGAACGGTGCCATTGTTCCAGTCAATGAATAAAAAGAAAAAGACAATAGAATAAAAACTTGAGGTCGGGACAGGCGTGTTAAGCTTCAAGAAATAAGAAGAAAGTTCTGAAAGATGCTTTTTGTCTCTCAAGGACGTTCAGTTTATTTCCGAAGAAGCTGCTCCTGTCCCGTTGTTTATTTAAAATTTTAGGGCTAGGCAGATACATCATGTTGATTTACCTGCCAAGTCTAAGTTTTTTTCTTTTAAAAAAGGACCATAAATGATAAAGTTACAAGGAATTTCTTAATTATCAGGAAAATTCAGGGACTATGCATAGGCATTTGCATTAGTTATTGTTATAATAATTAAGATAGATTTTTTGGAATGGAGGGAAAAAGATGTTACGTTTTTTTCCGCAAAAAAATAAATATGTAGAAGAAGCAAGCCAGTACGCCTTTGATAAAGAAGGCCAAATTCCGCAGCACATTGCCATTATTATGGACGGAAATGGCCGGTGGGCACAGAATCGAAGACTGCCGAGAATTGCTGGACATAAAGAAGGCATGGATACGGTTAAAAAAATAACGAAGCATGCTAGTCATTTAGGCGTTAAAGTTTTAACACTTTATGCATTTTCAACGGAAAATTGGAAGAGACCAACAGATGAAGTCAATTTCTTAATGCAATTGCCTGTTGATTTTTTTGATACATTCGTGCCTGAATTAATTAAGGAAAATGTTAAAGTCAATGTAATGGGCTACCAAGAGTTTCTACCAAGCCATACGCAAGATGCTGTTAAGCGCGCCATTGAGCAAACCAAGGACAATACGGGCATGGTTTTGAACTTTGCTTTAAATTATGGGGCGCGTGCGGAGCTACTAACTGCCATGAAACAGATTGCTGCAGAGGTTTCAGAAAAAACATATACGGCAGATGAGATTACAGAAGAAACGATCGCAGATCACTTAATGACTGGCTTTTTACCCACGGAACTTCGCGATCCAGAATTGTTGATTCGAACAAGTGGTGAAGAGAGAATTAGTAATTTCTTGCTATGGCAAATTGCTTATAGCGAGTTGTTTTTTACAAAAGCATTATGGCCTGATTTTTCAGGAGACACTTTAGAAACCGCGATTGCTTCTTTCCAAAATCGTAATCGTCGTTTTGGAGGTCTAAAAGAAACTACAGAAACAGAAGGGAGCGATCCGCAGTGAGACAACGTGTCATCACAGCTATCGTCGCATTAATCATCTTTATTCCAATTATCTGGTATGGTGGTTTTGCAATTGAGATTGCCGCTGTTGCTTTGGCAGTAGTCGGCGTGTACGAGTTATTCCGTATGAAAGGATTAACGTTATTAAGTTTTGAAGGTGTTTTATCAGCATTAGGGGCCGTTTTTTTAGTTATCCCGACAATTAAATGGTTAAACTTTTTGCCGGAAATGCAAACAAATTTCATTTTATTTTATGTCACTGTAATGTTGTTGTTAGGTGCTTCGGTAATTTCTAAAAATACATATACGATTGAAGAAGCTGGCTTTCCAGTTATTGTCAGTTTATATGTAGGGATGGGGTTCCAGAACTTTATTAGTGCCCGTTCCGCAGGTTTTGAAGTCTTGTTATTTGCTTTATTCATTGTCTGGGCAACGGATATTGGTGCATATCTATTTGGACGCCGATTTGGTCGTCATAAATTGATGCCAGATGTTTCACCCAACAAGACAATAGAAGGTGCACTTGGTGGTATTTTATCAGCCGTGGTTGTAGCAGCGTTGTTTTTAGTTTTCACAGCTAATAAAGGGCTATTTCCTTATCCGATGCCGGTGATGCTCGTATTGACGGTTCTATTTTCTATAGTAGGGCAATTCGGTGATTTGGTTGAATCTTCTATCAAACGTCATTATGGCGTGAAAGACTCTGGTAACATCTTGCCAGGACATGGTGGTATTTTAGATCGTTTTGATAGTTTATTATTTGTTTTCCCAATTATGCACTTATGTGGATTATTTTAAATTGATTAACAAAATTTAAAAAAGTATCGTCAAATAAGCAAAAATCCAGAAGAGTCTCTCTTCTGGATTTTTGCTGTTTATTGGGTTAGTTTAGGTACCTTGTGAGTTATTAAATTTATAAGAGTAATTGTATAAAGGCGGCTAAAATTTCTAAAAATTAAATAGGTGATTGGATGTTAAATATCTGAACATTTAGAGGGAAATTCGATTGTTAAAAATTAAATTATAACAATCGAATAACACTGGAATGTTTATTTTGATAAAGTCCGTATAATTGTGTAAAAGTAAAAAGGCCATATAACAGTCCTTTTACGGTACAATGTTTTTAACGACAAAAACATACCCAGGAGGACTTTTACATGACCCAAGTACATTTTACACTGAA
>SKFA01000110.1_pt1 | contig 67225 bp, 66 predicted proteins | sample 4820291 | NCBI WGS metagenome assembly SKFA01 (sample SAMN11008795, study PRJNA524170) | human gut metagenome | isolation source: fecal sample from pouch patient p30 | place: Israel: Tel-Aviv | reverse complement strand
TATATTAGAATTAAGTTCATATAATTGTTCTTCTGCTTTTTTATATTCATCAATTAATGGTTCTAATTCTTCTATCTTTTTTACTATTCTTTTTTGTTCTTCTAATGGTGGGACTGCAATTAGAGAATGATTTAATTGTTTTAAATAAAAACCTTTTTGTGCAGTGCCCGAGGATTCTTTGTTAATTTTATTTTGAAATATAGGATTATCAAAATAATATTTCAAATATTTATTAAATATTAAAGTAGTAATAACACTTACACTTCTTTGAAAACATATATTTAAATTTCAATCATATATACAACTTCTGCCAATGGAACCAACCGATGTAAAAAAAATATCCCCTTTTTTACAATTAGTTCTCGTATTTTGTTTTTCAAAAACATCTTTTTTCAAATATCTAACTTTCTCTAAATTAACTAGTTTATCTTCATTGATATTTGTTGAAGAAGCCATTATAAATGATGTCTTTTTATTTTCACCTTTTGGGGGATTATGATCTCCATCTACTATCTTACTGCAAACAGTTAATAATCTAACCCACTCCCAACTGTCAGGAATGTCAAACGGAATTTCATCATCTATACATTTAATATTCCTACCAACCTGCTCATAATGTAAATTATCAGTACCACGAAATATATAAGACTCATTATTATTTTTTTTGATTTTTCCCTCTTTAATTAGTTGCTCTTTCTCTTTTTTTATTCTTTCTAATAAAACAGATGCAGATTCGTCATTTGGATCTTGTTCAACTAATTTTCCTTGTATTGCCATTTGAAGAATAGAATTTTTTAATTGTTGCGCAGTCATCCTATTTTCCATTATTCATCCTCCTCAAAATCTATATCTAATATCTGTGTTATTCGAGCAAGAATATGATCAATATTTGCGTTTAAACTTTTTCTTTTTTCTTGGTATTGACGAATTAATTCTTTAGGTTCTAGTATTTCTTCTTCCTCATGAGGATATCCACATAAATCAATATTAAATCCTGTGTCGAATATTTCTTGATATGAATAATTCTTTGCTTTATCAAATCCATCTATATTTATTTCTTTTCTATTTTTCCACCAATCAATTACAGGTTGAAAATGTTCTATTTTCATTGGTTTAGTTTTTGAAAAGTTTTTGTATCCCTCTGGCATATCTAAACGATAAAACCATGTATCCTTAGTAGCTCCATTATTATCAAAAAATAAAACATTTGTTGTTATTGAAGTATACGGAGCAAATACACTATGAGGCATTCTAACAACTGTATGTAAATTAAATTCGGTAAAAAGTTTCTTTTTAATAGCTATTTTAACATTATCTGTTCCAAACAAGAAACCATCGGGTAAGATAACCGCTGCTCTACCATTTTTCTTTAAACGATACATGATTACAGACATAAATAAATCTGCTGTCTCAGAGCTTGCCAAATCAGAAGGAAAATGACTTTTTACGCTTTCTTTTTCACTACCTCCATAAGGAGGATTCATTAAAATGACATCAAATTTATCATTTTCTGAATAATCTAAAACATCTTTAGTTAATGAATTACCATGTTCTATTCTAGGAACATCTATTCCGTGAAGTAACATATTAGTAATACATAACATATATGGAAATTGTTTTTTTTCAATTCCATATATCGAATTATCAAATAATTCTCTATCTTCTGTCGTTTTAATTTTTGACTCTAGCTCTTACAAATCTTCTCCATTAGAAGCAATAACTTTCTTATACCAATAAAATGAATCTTTCTTATATCTTTTTCCATCCCCTGTACCATCATCTTGATAATCCACATAAATAAATCCATATCTCTTATGCATTTCACCAGTAGAGGCACTAACTAAATCAATACATCCCCAAGGTGTATATCCCATAACATCAACACCATCTTCATTAATGGCATCAGACATTGCTTGAATATGACTTCTTAAATAATCAATGTGATATGGGTCATGACATGTTTTATCTTCTTCTAATATGTCTTGAGCTCCCATACCATTTTCTACGATAAATAATGGTAATTGATATCTTTCCCAAAGTTCATTTAAGGCAATACGTAAACCTGTTGGATCAATTTGCCATCCCCAATCTGATGATTTTAAATATGGATTAGAAACACCTCCAAATCCAAGGTTTCCACTTTGATTTTGAACAATATTTGGATCTGCTGATTGGACAGATGACATATAATAAGAAATTGAAATAAAATCAACTGTTCCTGCTTTTAAAGTTTCCTTATCTTCCTCATTTAAACATAATTGAATACCATCTTTTTCATATTGTTTTAATTTATATGATGGATAATATCCTCGACATTGTACATCGGCAAAGAAATGAAAATCTTGCATAGCTTTTTTCACGATAAACATATCATCAGGATTACATGTATTTGGATAAATTGTAGAATAGAAAATCATATTTCCTACTTGATTTTTAGAATCGATATCATGTAAAATTTTGACCGCTTTAGCACTTGCGATTAACTGATGTTTAGACACATCAGCAGCTAACTGTTCACCAAGTCCATTTACACCTGCATTTAAGAATGGGGCTAAACTAACTGTATTAATTTCATTAAAAGTAAGCCAATATTTAACTTTTCCCTTATAACGTTTTGCAACAGTTTCCACAAATCTTACAAAACAATCAATTGTTCTTGCATCAGCCCAAGCGTTCCATTTATTTGTTAAACCTATTGGTGTTTCATAATGTGATAAAGTGACTAATGGTTCAATACCATATTTAGCACATTCATCAAATATTTTATCATAAAACTCTAATCCCTTTTCATTTGGCTTTTCTTCTAAACCAGTTGGGAAAATTCTTGTCCAATTGATTGATAATCTAAAGACTTTATAACCCATTTCTGCAAACAAAGCAATGTCTTCTTTATATTGATGATAAAAATCAATACCTTCATGACTTGGGTAATCAAACCCATCAAAGCTTCCAAAAGTTGATCCATCAGGTGCATTAACCATATAAACAGGATCTGCCTTGATTTCTCCATCTTTAGTCTTATAAATGACCATACGCATTTTCTCACGTGAACCTCTAGTCACACAATCAGCAGTGCTCATTCCTTTCCCATCTAAGTTCCAAGCACCTTCGCTTTGGTTGGCAGCTATAGCACCACCCCATAAAAAATTATCTGGAAATTTTGTCATATTTGTCTCCTTTATCTTTTATATAATTTCTAATCTTTTTAATTCATAATATACACCTTCATCATCAACACTTTCGCATACGGCTGATGCATATTGTTTAATTTCTTCACAAGCATTACCCATAGCAACACTACGATGACATGTCTTCATCATGTCATAATCATTCATACCATCACCAAAACAAATAGTATCCTCAATACTCATATTTAGTTGTTCAATAACTCTCTTGATGCCTTTACCTTTTGTTGCGTCTACATGATTAATTTCAACCGTATAATAACCTTGATTGAATCCATGATTAATCATATAACAATGCTTAGATATTTTTTGTTTGATTTGTTGGATATATTTCTCATCTTGACATAAGAAAAACAACGTTGGAACAGGAACTTGCTGTTGAAAATTTTGAATATGTTGAATATGATTTACCGTTTCTTCTTTCAAACGATTAAGTTCTGATACATCACTTTTGCTATATTGTTCAAAAAATCAATCATACTTTGTGAATAGAAACTTACAAAGTTTGTTTCTAAATTATACTCAATATCATTTTCATCAAGAAATTTCAAACAATTTTCTAAATCATCTTCAGGAATTGAAATATCATAGATTACTTGGTTATTTATAATAATATAAGCCCCATTACTACAAACCATCCCCTCAAATTCAACATTAGAAAATGATGAAATATTGCAATAATTTCTTCCAGTACATAAAAATACATAATGACCATTTGTTCTTGCTTGCTCAATAGCGTATTTGACTTTAGGTGATAATATTTGATTAGATGGAAGAATTGTACCATCTATATCCAAAAATATCGCTTTACTTTTCATGATTTTTCTTATCTTCTATCATCTTATTTCTAATTTGATCAGTAAATTCTCTAACTTTCAGCGAATCTTCTAAACTCATATGTTGACTTTCAATTTTATCAGCTAGCACACAGTCATGGACTTCTTCAATCTCAGTAAAGAAATCATCATGAATGTAATCCTTTGAAATTTTCATTCTAGTACCATCATCTAATAGTATTTTTGCCTTGGTAGGTCTGTAAAATGGTTCGATGATAATCCTGCCTTTTGTGCCATAAATAGTACCAATTTTTGGCTTATCTTCATTTAGCGAAATATCAATACAAGCAGTTTGTCCACTTTCAAAAGTTAGTTCAATAAAATCATTTACATCTACACCTAAATCAAATTGCACCTTCCCTGAAATAGTCTTAATAGGAGAACGAATATAATCTAAAATACTAGCAATACAATAACTTCCTGTATCGTTTAGTACTCCTCCCTGTTCTTTATCAAACAAATAATGATTTGTACTCTTAAAAAAGTCTATATACTGTTTAGGAATATAGTTTGAAAAACAAGTTTCTACTCTTGTGATATTACCAATCATACCCTCTTTAATTGAATTTTTAATATCTGAAATTAAAGGAATAAATCTAGTCTTCATTGCTTCCATAAAAAATGTATTGTTTTCTCTTGCCACTTTTGTAATTTCGACATTTTCTTCAAATGTCAAGGTAGCTGGTTTTTCACATAACACAGCCTTTTTTCTTTTTAAAGCTTCAATAGACCATCGATAATGATCCTTATGTCTAGTAGAAATGTAAACAATGTCAACTTTTGGATCATCCAATAGTGTAAAATAATCATCATAAACCATTAAATTTGGAAATTCTGCTTGTAGTTTATCAGCGTTTGTTAGTGATGCAAGTGCATAAATTTCACCTTTTTCACTATAAGATAGTCCTTCCATAAATCTTCTTGCAATTCTTCCAGTTCCAATAATTCCCCACTTTAACATAGCTATTTCTTCTGTTTTTCTTCAATATCTCTTAACATATCAACACGCACTTGATGTCTTCCACCTTCATATTCGCCTTCTAACCATGCATCTACAATCATTTTTGCTAGTTCAATACCGACTACTCTAGCACCAAACGCTAACATATTTGTATCATTGTGTTCTCTAGATAACTTCGCTGAATATGGTTCACTGCAAGTAACACATCTAATGCCATTAACCTTATTTGCTGCTAATGAAATACCAACACCAGTTCCACAAATAACAATTCCTTTATCTACTTCACCAGATACAACTGCATTAGCTACTGCTTCACCACTAATAGGGTAATTGAATCTTTCAGTAGAATCTGTTCCGTAATCAATGACTTCATAGCCATATTTTACTTCAATATATTGACTAATTTGTTTTTTATACTCAACGGCTACATGATCATTTCCAATTCCAATTTTCATAATCCTCTTAACTCCTTTACTAATTCATTATATGGTTTATCTTTACCAAATAATGCACTTGTACCTAATACAAAACCATCACAACCCATTTCACTTAATTCTTTGATGACTTGTGGTGAACAAGCACCATCAATAGTAATTTTAAAGCCATAGATTTCTTTTAATTTAACTAACTTTTCAATCTTTTTCTTTGTAAAATCAATGAATTTTTGCCCTGCGAATCCTGGATTAACTGTCATAATCATGACATAATCACATAAATTCAACATTTCTTCAACTGACTCAATACTTGTATCAGGATTAACTGCAATTCCTGCAAGTTTACTTCTCTCTTTAATATGTGCTAAGGTTTTAACGACATATCTTTCACTTTCTGGATGAATATAAATTAAATCAGCACCAGCATCCATAAACCAATCAACTTTATTCGATGGATTTTCAATCATTAAATGACAATCAATGATTTTATCAGTATATGTTCTAATTGTTTTTATATCCATAATTCCCATCGCCATATTAGGAACAAATGTACCATCCATGACATCACAATGGAATATATCTATTCCAGCTCCATCTAATGCTTTAACTTCTTCTTGTAATCTTCCATAATCAGCACACATCATGCTAGGACATAGTAACATTTTAAATCTCCTCTCCATTTGATTGGCATACTTTCTGATAATAGTAGAATGAATCCTTTTTATATCTTTTAAAGGTTCCTTTTCCTTCGTCATCAATATCTACATAAATAAATCCATAACGTTTTCTCATTTCACCACTTGAAAATGATACTAAGTCAATACAACTCCACATTGTATATCCAAAAAGATCCACACCTTCTTCTACTGCTTCTTTCATCTTTTCTATATGGGCTTTGTGATATTTAATACGATAAGGATCATGAATTGTTCCATCATCTTCCAATTTATCAATAGCACCTAAACCATTTTCCACAATCAATAATGGTTTTTGATAACGATCATATAATTCATGTAATGAGAATTTCAATCCGTCAGGATCTATTGCCCATCCCCATTCACTTACTTCTAAGTAAGGATTTTTTAATTCTGCTGAAAGATTGCCTTTACCATTTTGACTTTCATCTTTATGTGTTGTAACACAAGATGAACAATAATATGAATAAGCAAAGAAATCTGCTTTCCCTTCTAGTAATGTTTGTTTATCTTCATCACTCACATTTAAAGTAACGCCATCTTCTTTCATCACACGTTTGGCATATGATGGATAGGCACCTCTCATCATCGTATCCGCAAATAAGTAGAAATTATCTTGTTTGACTTTTTGATTTTCAATTTGATCTTTTGGATCACATGTAAAAGGATAACTAAACATACCTGCAATCATACAACCAATTCGATACTCTGAACTAATACTATGCCCTATTTTTACAACCTTGGCTGCCGCAACCATTTGATGATGTAATTCTTCATAAACGCGTTGATAACCATCTTTAGTCACAAAAGGATTAATCTTCAACATAACTTTTAACACATTTAATTCATTAAAAGTGATCCAATATTTAACTAATCCTTGATATTCTGTCATACAAACTTTACAGAATTCGACATACTCATCAATGAGTTGACGATTTGACCATCCACCCATTTCTTCTACATAGAAAGCTGGCATATCATATTTATACATTGTCACAATTGGTTCGATATTGTATTTTTTGAGTTCTAGAAAAACATTTCGATAAAATTCAACACCCTCTTGATTGACACCTCCCTTAATCCCTTGAGGTAAAATACGTGCCCAAGAAATCGTTAAGTTTAATGCCTTAAAGCCCATTTCTCCTAATAAAGCAATATCTCCTTGATAATGATGATAAAAATCAGCTGCAAAATGATTTGGATATATTTCATCTTCTTTAAAAATATATTTTGCACCTTCTGGTAACTGCCCACTATATTGCATGACTTTACCAATTTGTCCATCTTCTGTTTTGTAATATGCATAACGCATGGTATTTTTATCTCCACCTATATAATAATCAGGTTCAACCGGTGATTTTCCACCTTCATTCCAGCCACCTTCAGCTTGGGTTGCGCTAATATCGCCACCCCATAAAAAATTCTTTGGAAAACTCATTTTATACCTCCTCACTTAAATCTTTGCCATTCGTTTTAATCACTTTTTGATACCAATAAAAACTCTTTTTTCTATATCTTTTCATATCCAATAGTTCTTTTTCATTTCGATTAACATAGATAAAACCATATCTTTTCTTCATTTCGCCTTTTGAACTTAAAATATCAATAGGTCCCCATGTCAATATTCCAAAACAATGAATGCCATCTTTGTCTACCGCTTCTTTAATTGATTGAATTTGATTTTTTAGATAATCAATACGATATGAATCATAAACTGTATAATCTTTATTTAATGTTTCTTCTTTTCCTAGTCCTATTTCTAAAACTAAGATAGGTAAATGATAACGGTGATGTAAATCATTTAATCCAATTCTTATTCCAGTATGATCTATATTCCAACCCCATTTACTTTGTGATAAATAAGGATTTGAACTAAACATTTCTTGTTGTAAAACATTTGAAAATCCCATTGGTGATAGTTGAACATCATATTCATGTCCTACTGCAAATGAAAAATAATAACTAAAACCTATAAAATCCACTTTGCTTTCTTTGAGTAATTGCATTTCTTCATCAGTAGATGGTAGTTGATAATTAAGTTGTGCAAACATATATTTGATATATTGTGGATATTCTCCATTAACCATAACATCTAAAGTTAAATGATTATAAATATCATTTGCTTTCATAGCATTTAAACTTGACTTAGGATGACTATTCTTCGCATAAATAGGTGTATAATTAATCATGGTTCCTACTAGTGCTTGTGGATTATGTTTTTTGACTATCATTCGTAAATAAGCACTTGCAATATTACAATGATGCCAACCATCTAGGATACGTTTATTGATATCAGAACTACTATCCATTAATAACATATCCCCTAGTTCATTTCCAAAATAGGTACTATTTTGTTCATTAAATGGTATCCAATATTTAACTTTTTGACCAAATTTTTTCACTAAAACATCAACATAATCTTTCCATGCTTCCAAAATCGCCTTATTGTTCCAAGATCCATATTTATGTAAAAGTTCTAAAGGATAGTCATAATGATAAACACAAATAATTGGCTCAATATTGTTAGATAGTAATTCATCTATAACATTTTCATAGAACTTTAATCCTTTTTCGTTAAGTTGTCCTTCTCCTAAAGGAAAGATACGAGCCCAAGAAATAGAAATACGTAAACAATTAAATCCAAGTTCTTTAAACAATTTTATATCATCTTTATAATGATGATAAAAATCAATGGCATTTTTCCAATCTGAAGAATGTTTATTAATTTTTTTTATATCATAAGTAGTCAATCCTTTTCCATCTTCGTTCCAAGCACCCTCTGATTGCATTGAAGATAATGAACCACCCCATAAAAAATCATGATTAAACATAAATTACATCCTTAAAATAACTTTCCAGTAAACTCACATACTTCTTTATTTAAATATTGACATAATGCTTCCACTATTAATTCTTGATCTAATCCATCATGTAATCCTGAAACAGCTATTGTTGCAACATGGTTTTCACCTACATAAATAGGAAAAGCTCCTCCTACTGGCATACAATTTGAATCAGCAAAGATGGCTTCAACCGATTGATTTTCTACAACATCAGAAACTAACTTCCAAAAACTACAATGACCAGTTTTTAATACAGTATTTCTTTTTAATAAGGCATAATTAATATTTTTTTGTGATTTGCAATCCATCATATATTGGAATATAACTGCTTGATCTTCTTCCCTAGTAATCTGAACAATAATATCTTTTTGATATTGTTTTAATACATCTAACACAGAAAGCCCTAAATTTAGGGCATCTTGGCTATCAAAATGAGAAAACTTCAATTCATTTTCAATAGCTTCTAATTGTTTTAAATGTTCTTGTGTATATGAAAAATGAAAATATTGTAAATAGTTCTTATCCATGATACACCTACTTGTCACAAGGGAAAACAATTCCAGCTTCAATTCTAGCTTTAGTCATAATCTCACTCACATTGATACTTTCATCTAATTTTTGATAACAATGTTTATAATCATTTGTATTGATAGCTTGGACGAAAGCTATAAATTCAGGAATTAAACGATTAAATGCATATTGATCATCAAATTTTTCTTCTGTTCCATCATTAAAATGAATAATTACCTCACCAACCATATTAGGTGGGAATACAGTTTTGATATATCCTTTTGTTCCTTGAATTGTTCCACCATATTGACCACCACAATCTTTTGCAGCAAGGCAATGCGCTGTAAATGTTGGATATTGTAAAACTAATAATCCATTAGTATCAATATTTCTTTCAATAGTAGGATAATATTTGACATCTTGAGGTTTTCCAAACAATCCCATGACATAATGCAAATTATATAAATTTAAATCCATTAAAGCACCACCTGCTTTATTTGGATCAAATGCAGGTAAGATTTCACCATTTCTAAATGCATCATATCTTCTTGAATATTGTGTATAATTACATTCAACTGCCTTAACATCACCAATTCTAGGTAACCATTCTTTCATTTTTAAGAATGTTTCCATATATACAGTTGTGATGGCCTCAAATAAGAATAATTTTTTTGACTGAGCAAGTTCTTTTAATTCAATAGCTTCTTTCACATGACTTGTCATTGGTTTTTCAACAATAACATTCATTCCTTTTTCTAAAGCCATTTTACAATAGTCAAAATGCAGTAAATTTGGAACAGCTACATAAACTGTGTCAATGCCAGCAGTACATAATTCATCAAAAGATGAAGTTGCAACTTCTACATTATTTTCTTGACATAATTTTTTTACGTTTTCTATTTGGGAAGGAATATCCATAATTGAGATAACTTCAATTCCTTCAATGTTGATTAATTTTGGTAAAAATTCTTGAACGATTGTTCCAGTTCCTACGATTCCTAATTTCATAGTTTACTCCTTTACATAATATTTCCGACAACTTGATATGAGTTTTCTGTATATTGCATAATTTCAAATTTATTTCCATCAGGATCATGTACCCACATTTGATAAGTTTCTGAAGGTCCCTTAGAAATTTCTGTATCGATTTCTACGCCTCTAGCGATTAACTTATCTCTAGTTTTAAAAATATCATCGACTAATAAAGCATAATGTGAATATCCAATATTTTGATTCCATTTTGCATGTGGTCCTTGACCTTCAAAGCTTGGGAATAATTCAATGAATTGTCCAGGTGCAATTTCAATATAAACAATCATGACTTTTTCTGGATCAGACTCTGCAATTTGTTGATATAATGCATTTCCTTTATTTTTATAAGCTTTAGCTTTTGTGACAATTTTTGGTTTCAACCCTAATTTATTTTCATAAAAATCACGCATTACATCCATTTGTTCTGTAAAAAAAGTAACGTGCATAATTGATTTAAATTCCATTTTATTTTTTCTCCTTTGCGTGCGCCGTTGAAGGCGTTTCATATATATTTCTTTTGAAATCAATGTTCCTGTCAGACATTGTAAAGTAACCGACTTACCTTGAGGGGAAACCCAACGGGGACTACAGCATGTCGATAAAGCCAAGATAAGTTCCATGAACGAGTGGCTTGGCGAACTAGGATGTGTATGGTAAAACCTTGATTAGCTGAACCTAAGTCTATAGGTCTAGAGAACTATCAGGTTCCACTCCTGATATCAGCTATATGCATAATATATAGGAAAGGTATTATGCAGACAGGTGTAGCTGACAGCTTACTATCAGTAAGTCAATAGACGAAATAGGTACCTAACCACAGAGACACTATATGGAATGCAAACTACGAGATTACCTAAAGCACATCTTTGTGCCATGGTAACGGAGACATCATAGTAGCCAAATGCCAAAGGTAATAGCTTGGACATGACGAATGGTGTCAGCATTCAGTTGATTATACGAAAGTCAAATGCCTCGAATGAGGTTACATCCATGTTATTTTTTAATTCTGTTTAAAACAGAACGTAACAACATGAGATATTCATTTTACAATTGCATAATCACATTCATCAATGGATGATACTGAATGTGGAAAGCGCAGGGCATTGAAAGGTGACCGCTGCGTTTGGGAAGGGTCGAGGTCTTTAGACTTCGCCTATTTCACTTAAAATAAAGACTACAGTTTAAAACGGGGAGGAAACAGTAGTCTTTATACATCTTATATTTTAAAAATTAGCTATTTAAATCCTCACCATTAGTTTGAATAACTTTCTTGTACCAATTAAATGAGTCTTTTCTATAACGATTAAATGTTCCATGCCCTTCATCGTCTATATCAACATAAATAAATCCATAACGTTTTGAAATTTGACCACTTGAAGCAGAAACTAAATCAAGAGCACTCCAAGTTGTATATCCAATAACGTTAACACCTTCATCAATAGCTTCTTTCATTGATGTAATATGTTTCCTTAAATATTCAATACGATATTCATCATGAATCTGATGATCTTCTGTTAATACATCTTCAGCACCTAAGCCATTTTCAATGATGAGTAATGGTTTTTCATAACGTCCATATAATTCATGTAAAATATATTTTAAGCCATCTGGATCCATAGCCCAATCCCATTCACTATATTCTAAATATGGATTTCTATTACCAATAGACAAGTTTCCTTTTGCCATCTCTTCATCTACTTGATGAGTTGTGATACAGTTACTCATATAATAAGAGAAGGCAATATAGTCAACTTTTCCATCTAATAAATCTTGTTCATCTTGTTTAGTGATATCTAGTTGAACTCCTAGTTTATTCCATACACTTTTAGCATAATAAGGATACTTGCCACGCACTTGTACATCAGTTGTGTAATAACACATATCTCTAAATGTTTCTTGGCTTTTCAAAATATCTTTTGGATCACATGTCAATGGATAATATGCTAAACTGCTAAACATACATCCAATTCGATTTGATGGATTGATTTCATGAGCCAGTTTCACAACCTTTGCACTCGCTACTAATTGATGATGTAATTGAGTTAGATTCATTTGCGAAACTTCTTTAGGTAAATTATATGGTAAAAAAGATGGGATAGCTAAAGAATTAATCTCATTGAAGGTTGCCCAATATTTGACCAAATCTTTATATTCTTCTAAACATACTTTCGCAAATTGATAGAATTCTTCAACCATTTCACGACTTAACCAACCACCAATTTTTTCTTCTAAATAAACAGGTGTATCATATTTTTGTAAAGTAACTAATGGTTCAATCTGATATTTTTGACATTCTTCTAATACACTACGATAAAATTCAATACCTTTTTGGTTAACACCATTTTTATATCCTTTTGGAAAGATTCTTGCCCATGAAATAGTTAAATTTAATGTTTTTAATCCCATTTCACCAAATAAAGCAATATCTTCTTTATAATGATGGTAAAAATCTACGGCTTCGTGATTAATGTAATGACAGTTATCATGCAAAGCATAATGAGCACCATATGGTAGCGAGGCAAAGAAAGGATATATACCTTCTTTCCCTTCACTATCAATAAAAGTTTTCATTCTCATTTGGGCTTTAGAGCCTACAGTTCCATAATCAGATATAATAGGAGATTTACCATCAAGATTCCATGCCCCTTCACACTGTGAAGCTGCAATATCAGAACCCCATAAAAAATCTTTTGGTATACTCATTATTAATCCTCCTTTCTATTTTGCTTCTTCTGTATCTTTTCCTAATGCATATGCAACAACAAATGCAACAACAGTACCTACAACAGTTCCAACTAAAGATTTAAGTAAGTTATCTAATCCACCTGCCAAAAATGCTGTAAATCCTAAGAAGTTAGAAGCTGACATTGCATAAGCCCCTACGCCTAATAAACGATGTGCTATTGCAGTTGATGCCATACCAATACATGAAGCAAGTAAAATCTTCCATTTTTTCATCCAAATACCATAGATACTTGGTTCAACAACCCCACCTACAACAGAAGAGACTGCACATTCTTTTGCACTTTGTTTTAATTTTTTATTTTTTGTTCTAGCCATTAAACCTAAATCAGTTCCTGCTGTAATCCAACATTGACTAAATACTGTTGGAAGTAATGAAAAGTTAACCCCTTTTGTAAAGAAATCCATAACAAATACACCTGATAATGCTGAGTGCATACCTACACAAATAAATAAGTTATAAACAAAACCTGCAATCATAGAAACTAATACTGGAGATACACTTTCTAACAATGTTACTGGATAAGCAAGCATGAATCCAACTTGTGTTCCTAGTGGTGTAATTAGATATAAAGAAATTGGTAACATAATTAATAATTCTAAAAATCCTACAAAAATAAATTTGAAATTATCTGGAATAACTTTATTTAATACTTTTTCAATCTTTGTCATCATCCAAATTTCAACAATCACTGGAATAATTTGTGTATTTAACGTAATTGGTGATGGTGCAAAACCTAATGGACTTAATGAGCCATCAGTAACTGCTGCCATCCAATCTGGGAATAATTGTATACTAGCAAGCATAATTGCAAATAATGGTGAACAATTGAATTTCTTAGCTGCTGTATAAGCAACACCAACAGGAAGGAAGAACATAATTCCATTTTGAGCAAATGAAAGCATCTTGTATAATCCTGAATCTGCACTTACCCAATTAAATCCTACTGGTCCAATAACAGATGAAACTGCAGCAAATAATCCCATACCTACAATAGCAGGTAATACTGGAATAATGCATTCAACCAAAGTATTTATCATACCTTTTAAAACTGTTTTAATTGTTTTCTTTTCCTTTGGTTTATCTAAGTTTTCATCAATAGTTGCTGTTGCAGTGAAATGCCCTTGCTTACATACTTCATCATATACACTATTAACAGCTGTACCAATAATAACTTGAAGTTGTTCTCCAACCCAAAGTCTACCATTTGTGTCTTCTAATTCATTTAATTCATCATCTCTTACTAAACTCTTATCTTTTACGTTAAAACGTAAACGTGTAATACAGTGCTCACAGAATGAAACGTTTTCTGCTCCACCAACAAGTTCTAAAATCTTTGCAGCCAAACCTGCATAATCTTTCTTTGCCATAATTTCACTCCTCTATTAATTTTTTATATTCTATCAACATATTCGCGCGTTAATATGTTGTTAAAACCAAACAAAAACCTCAAACACACAAAAATCTTACGCCAGTAAAATCATGAATGTTTGAGGTAACGCCCAAAGGTAACGCCCTCTATTGATTGTTTTCACAATCTTCTCTTGTGCATAATCGATTCACATGCAAAATCAAATATAATTTTTCATCATTTGATAAAGCACTTCTTAATGCATCTTCTAAATAAATGGTAATTCTTTCTACTACTTTATTTGTTTCAGGATAACTATTAACTAAAGAAGAATAGATTTCTGAATTTTTTGAAAAAATATATTTATTCTTATTTCCTCTAATAAACAAGTAGTTCATATGCGATACAAATCGCGAATAATTTAAACTATTTTTATCAATCTTGATATTTAGATATTTTTCAATAATCTTCACAATATCTAAAATCATATCTTCATTTTTCTTATCAATATTTCCCACTGTTGTCATTTCCGCATTCACAATATGTAATGCAATCATACCAGCTTCAATATTAGGAAGTTTCACATTTAATATCTTTTCAATCATCTTTAATCCAAATAAACCAACATCATATTCATTTTCATATAAATGTTCGATATCTTTAATAATTGGAAGACTCATATCTATTTTTTCTTGATGTCTTTTAATCGCAAAATTAATATGATCAGCTAAAGTAAATGCTGTATTTGGATTAATAGATTTATTTAAGACAATACGACAATAATCTGTAATTTTTACCGCAACATCGAAAACTTCTTGAGGTATGTAAGCAACCATATCCACATATTCTGGTTTTACTTTATAATAAGTTCTTTCAATGTTTTTTAATTCAATCTTTTCATTTACTTTTTTATTGAAACCTATTCCTTTCCCAAAAGCAACAACCTCATTGTTGTTATTGTCTAAACATATAACAACATTATTGTTTATAGTTCTTAATACTTTCACAACCAACACACCTTCTTTTTTTTAATTTTCGCTACATTTCATAACAATAGTTCCAACCGTTACATTTTCTAGATTTTCAATCTGAACAGAATATTCAGGATTAGTAATCACAATTGGTGTCGTTAAATCAATATTCTTTTCTTTCATCAACTTACGATTAATTTTAATCAACGGAGTCCCATGTTTAACTTTATCACCCTCATTAACTAGAACTTCAAATCCTTCACCTTTAAGAGCTACTGTATCTAAGCCAATATGCATTAAAACTTCTGCTTTATTGCATGCTTCAAATCCAATAGCATGTTTTGTAGCTGCAATTAATTTTATTTTGCCATCTATTGGAGAATAAAGGGTATCTCCATCAAATATAAAACCAACACCATCGCCCATTAATTTTTTAGAGAAAACTGGATCAAGAACTTCTGAAATATCAATCATTTTCCCATTCACAGGGGCATAAATATTACATTCTTTCTTTTTAAATAGCCCAAACATGTCATTTATCTCCTTATAAAATTTAAACAAAAAACTCCTCGAAGCGCCACAAAAAAGCAATACTTACTTTTTCAGGTCAAGCCTCCGAAGAGTTACATTCCTTGAATACACTATCATTATAATTCATACTACATAATATGTCAATAATTTTAGTGATTTATTTAAATTTTTTCGTTACTATTCACCGATAAAATAAAAAATAGTTTTCATGCAGCACAAAAGAGAGCGTTAGTTAGAAAATATTTCATCTAACTTTTCTAATGCGTTCTCTTTCCTTATATTTTGCTGTTTGTATTATGCTTGTTATGGAGGCATATGCTTTTCCACCTCTCATTGTCACAAACAGGTGTGAGATATTCTTATGTGCTTTTACGACTCTACACATACGTTCAGCTCGATTATTCGTGTATGGTACAGTAAAATCCTTCATGAATCTTAAATGGTCTTCCTTGTATTCAAGCATCCTTCTCATTGTTTTGATATAGTCTGGCTCTATCTTTTTGTTCACTTTTGGATGGGCTTCATCATATCTCTCAAGAACATTCTTTATAATCCCGTCATCTATGATAGTATGCTTTCTATGAAGAATGCTTTTTCTTCCTCTTTGATATGATTTTCGTGGAAGTTCTTTATCTGTATTTTGTTTTTTAAAATTTCCTGAATAGCTGATATAGGCATTTGTTTCGTCTATCTCTGCTATTCCTTCCAATTTTACAGTATTCATCTCATTAGCTAATGGATTCATAATTTTATGTCGCATATAAAAAATAGTTTTTAAAGATACACCAGCATATTGAGCACAATCTCTTAAATCCTCATCTTTAGACATAATAAGCAAATATTTAAACCATATCATAATTGGAAGTTTTGTTCCTTCTAGAATCGTTCCTTTATAAATTGAAAAGGATTTTTGACATTCATGGCAATAAAGACGTTGTAATCCATTTTTGTAATGTCCGTTTTTAGTTACATGTGAGAAATCACAAATCGGACATATAAAAGAATCTGAATATTTATATTCAAGTGCTTCCAAAATTATTGAAGTATAGTCATTAATAAGTTTATTATCTTTGATATACTGAAGCAATCCTTCAACATCATCAATATTTAATTGATCTAATTCTTTTTTTTATTTCTTCCAATTTCATTATTATTACCACCTTAACATTTATAGTAATAAGTATACACCATTAGTAACACTATGTTTTTCATATATTCAAAAACATTTTTGATCATAGCATCTCTATGGGTTAACATAGCCGTTTTATACACTTTTAACTTTTCATATAAAATACATTGATTCTTGTTTTCATTTATCATAGTACCTGTAAGAGATGGAGGTACTAGTTATGAACTTAGATGAAATCAAACAACAATTAGATTTATTAAATCCAAATGATTTAGAATCAATCATTTTATTTATAAAAGAAAAGATTATTTCTAATAAATATATTCATGTTTTATTAGATGCACTTGAATCAAGATATTCAACCTTTGTTTGTCCATTCAGTGGTGGAACACACATTATTAGAAGTGGTCATTACCCTAATGGAATGCAAAAATATAGATGCTATGAATGTGATCGTGCATTTTATATATATAAAGACACATTTTTAGAATGCTCAAAAAATAATCGTATTACTTGGATTAAATATTTCATTATCATGAACGAAAATGAAGATTTAAGAGACTGTGCAAGATATGCAGGTGGTTGTTTAAAAACAAGCTTTTATATGCGTCATAAGATTTTAAACGCCATGGAAAACACTATCAAAGATATTAAACTATCAGGTATTACTGAAATAGATGAAAAATCTATAAATATCTCTTTTTCAGGTAATCACAAAATACAAGATGAAAAGAGCATCTTACCCAGGAAACCTTATAAAAGAGGCAGAAAAAGTTTAAAACACAAATATAGAAGCAAGTTTTACAGATAATATTCTAATCTGTACAGCTGTTGGTAGAAGTAACCATATCTTCATTTCTGTAGGAAAAGTTGGAACTACAATGTTGAGTTCTAAGAGGTTGAAAGTATTTATAAGCCTCATTTAGAAAATGCAACATGTATATGCAGTGATAAATGTCCTTCATATAGATTATTAGCGGAAAAATTAAATATAAAACTACATGCATTTAAAACTGATAGTAAAGAAAAAAGAGGAATCTATCATATCAATCATGTAAATTATGTTCATAAAATGATAACAGATTATTTTCAATTACATCATGGTATATCCTCAAAATATCTCAATGAATATTTAGCACTGATTGCTTATAAATGCATGAATAAATTACTAGATGTAGAATCTGGTTTAATTGAACTTGCAAAATGCAATTGTACTACACGATGGAAAAATTATGTTCATAGATCAAATGTAGTGTAGATAACACACATCTTGTCTAACATAGCCGAATTTTTGGTATCTAAATTAGTATGATTTTATAGACGCTCTAAGTTGAGCGTCTTTTTCTTTCAAACCTTTTTTATAATTTTTGTATTTAGCATATTTACCCTTCTTTCTTGTATTTTAATTAATATTTACTTTATACCCTATAATTTGATTATCTTCTTGATAAGGTTCAACATATCCATTTAAACTTTCATTACTACTATTTAAAACATCATTCATATAATTTTCAGCAACTTGACTACATTTTGCTAAATCATAATTATAATCTCTTATCAAAAATATTTTTGAAGTTGCTTGGATATTTTTCTTTTGATTTATTTTTGATTTATTTTGATTCAATTTGTCATTATTTGACGAGTTACTTTGAGTATTTTGTCTGCTATTTTTTACTTCTACATTGCTTTGTTTATTTTCGATAACATGTACTTTCATTTTTAACCCGGCAACATTGCCGTGATGATCTTTTAGTGAATAATCGACTTCATAATCTCCTGCTTTATTTATATCTACATTATTATTGATAGTTACATCACCAACTGTTAATGAATCATAATTATCTTGAACTGATTTAATATAATCTTGGGGTTGAAAGATTTCTCCTTTATTAATAGTAGTCTCATTTTGTGAAAGTTCTAAACATGGTTTTGTATTATCAACCACTTTAACAGTCAATTGCTTGGTAGTTTTTTTAATACCATTCGTTGCTGAATAGGTTAAATGATAATCTTGCGTTTTATTAAATTCTTGATTAAGCGGAATTACTAACGTATGTTTTTCATTATAATACCTAACGTAATCAATAAAATGTATTTCGTCACCATATTCAATTGTTACTTTATCAGTTGTCAATTCTAATGGTACTGGTTCGATATATTTATCAATGAGATCTTTGTTCATAAAATAAATTGTAAAAATGATACAAATACCTATGATTGAAAACAATATCATGAAGAATCTCTTTGCTCTTTTGCTTTTAACTTCTTCTTTTGCATTTGCAAAAATACTTTGTTGATTCATAAGACTGTATCTTATTTTTTCCATAGATTCAGCATTGATTTCAGGATCACATAAAATATCAGGATTCAGTCCATATTCCATGGCTAATGAAATTTCTCGCATCTGTTCCCAATTAAACTTAGGATCTTTCATTTTAGAAATATCAAGTCCCTTTTCATCAGCTAAACGAAGCTGTGTTCTTTGTCTTGCATCATAGGCATATGTTTCAAATAATTCATCTAATTTTTTTGACATCTATACCATCTTTTCTTCAACAACACGATTACTAGTTTTTGCAATCAATTTTAGGTATTCCATATCATCCAAATGTAAAATATAGTCAAGAACATCTTCCTCATCAACTTTCGTTTTTGCAATCAGTGCCTGCTGTAATACCTTATCTTCTGATTTTAATATCTCATAAAGTTCATTTACTTTTTTCATTATTTCAGTATTGTCGTTTGACTTTTTAACAAGTTCAATATTGCTTAGCTTTATCAGATTATTATCAAAATAATCAATTGCGTTTGTATGATCAAACAAACAAGCAATGAATGTAGAATCTCTAATAAAAGATAGATTGCTAAACTTTGATCCAGCAAAGGATACATGTATAAAATTTCCTTTAAGAGAAACTTTTTCAAAGATACAGTCATCAAACGATGTTTTGTCAACATCATCAAAATGAAGATCATTGTTTAAAAAAATACACTCTTTAAAATCCGTTGTAGCATTCAATTTTACATTATCACTTACAGAACAATCTACAAAATGGCATTTATAAAAAAGCTTATTATTTAAAAAATCTTGTGACAATTCCTGACAGCTATAGATTTCATTTTTTATAATTTGTCTTTCATTTTCTTCTTTCATTTCCTGATCAGCTTCCTTTTTTTCTTCCAACACGGCAACATTGCCATGTTGAACTTCAAGCATTTCTTCTTGAATTAGAATATCTTCAAGTCTGTTTTGTTTCTCTTCCAGCTCATTTAAATTAACTTTGCTACCAATTACTGAGACACCCTGCATATTATTTTCCATAAAATCAACTGTCTCAATTCCTTTACAGTTAATAAAATAACTGTTTTCCAGTATTGAATTTACAATTACTGAATTATTAAACCTGCAGTTATAAAAGACAGCATTTTTAAAATTACATTTGGAAATTTTAACATTGTCAAATATACAGTTATGAAAGACAATTCTTTCTTTAATATCTAAACTTGACAGACTTGTTGCTTCAATCTTACAGTTTCTTAAAAACAGTTCTTTCTTTTTTCCAAGCATTGTATATTTAATTAATTTATTTTCAAAACATGTATTCTGATAAATAAATTTTTCATCAATTTTTTCCAGATGATTTTCATCTACTAAAAAAGGGACTGAAAAATCAATCCCCTTTGAAATAAGATAAGTTTTTATTTTACTGTTCATTCATATTTTCCCTCATTTCTATTTCTTTTTTAATATCAAAATATTTTGGTTCTTTTTTAGGAATGTCCCTTACGTTGTATTTTTTTAAATTCTTATAATAGTTATATTTATTAAAAGGCAATACGTTAGTAATTAAGGATTTTCCTCTATCTCCCATAATCAGTACTTCTCCAAGCTTAAAGTTTTTCAGACGATCAACTGTAACAACTCTTTCTTCTTTAGCTTTAGATGTCTTCTTAGTTCCCAATGTTTTTGAAATTTCCTCTAAAGTCTGATAATCTTTTGAAAGCAAATAAACAAGATTGGTTGCATTAGATCGTATTGTCTGTGCTTCATTTTTTCCATAGGCAGATTCAAGTTGATCAAATCCCTGAACAACCATGTTCATCCTTACACCTCTTGAACGTCCAGCAGTAAGAATATTTGTAATTTCCTGAAACTTAGGAAACTGTCCCATTTCATCGAACAATATGTTAAAAGGATGTTTCAATCTCAAATTTGAGTTCTTTCTGGTTTCTTTAACAAGACATTGCCAAAGCTGTTTAATAAACAAAGTAACCAAAGGATAATACGTCTGCTTTTCATCATGTACTTTCAAAAAAATCATTGTTTTATAGGAATCAATATTTTCCAAATCAATTGTGTTATTAGAAAGAATTTTTTTAATTGCATCATTTGTTACGATGGATGTAAGATGTTTCGTTAAAACATTACGTGATGATTTTCTTGTCTGTTCAGCGCTGTCTACATACGAAGACAATCGCTCTTTTGAAATATCAAAATTTGTTTTATAGTTTTTTAAATAATACTGAAGAAAAGTAATTTCTGATCGCGTTGTTTTTCTTTTAACTTCATCACCATCCAACATTAACTTATTGATCGCTGGTATATTAACAACGTTTATATTGCCTGTTTCACATAGCAAATGAACATAACCTTCCAGAATTCTCCCTGCTTCCTGATTCCAAAACTCCTGATCCTGTCCCTGTTTCTTTCCTTCTGTTATTGCCTGTACTACATCACGAAGATACTCCTGCGCTTGTGAAAAATCAGCATCAGTCAAAAATGAGTTGTTTTCTTCATTATAAATATAATCACCTGCTTCATTTCTACCTATAAACTCTTTACCATCAAACACGGCAACATTGCCATGTAATATTTCAAACTCTTCTTTTCCCTTTTCAAGCTTATTTTTCAAATAATTTTCCTGCTCATTTTTAGTCTTAAGTTGTTTCATATATTCGTGAGATCCCAAGTACAAAGGATTCCAGCAGTCACTGTTTTGTGGTTCGATAAAATCAAGAAAATAAACTCTGTATCCTTTACTTTTAAAAAGTTCTGCTGTTGCCTGACTTAATTCACCCTTGATATCAACACATAATCCTGATTCTCCTGTCATAGCAAGTAGACATAACATTGGAAGTATAAAGCTGAAAGATTTACCTGAACCAGTTGTACCAATAATCAGAGTATGATGATCCGCATTATCAACATACACGTAATTTTTCCCTGTAACAAAAAAAATACCAAATCCTAAATTTTGTTTAGAAAGTGGTATTTTTAAAAACTCAAGTTTATGTTCTTTTGTCCATATATTGATCTGAGTTCTTATATCATTGGTCAAAAACAGTTGTCTGTTTTCAACTATTTCTGCATTTTGATTGAAAATGATTTTATTAAAGTTTTCTTTAAAGTAATTAACATTTACAAGTTTAGAATAATTTCGGTTATCTTTTCCTAGGGTTTCAAGATTGTTTAAAATTAGCATAATTGCAGGAATCATTCCAAAAGCAATACAGCCTAATAATAAATATAAATTATCAAAAGCATATAAAGGATTAAATGTTATCCCTGTATTTGATAAATTATATGAAATCTGCATAGAGCTAAAGAATGACACAGCTATCCCAATAAAGAATGTATATTTAATTTTATTATTTATATAGCTCACTCCTTTCACGTCATCATTCAAAAAAACAAAGCTATAATTTATATATTCTTGTTTTTAAAGCATATTTTCTGTATTTCATGCAAGAATTCTTCTTTTTAAAAGAAATTACTTTCATAATTAAAAAAAGGAGGTATACAAGAAAATGGAAGAAAGAAAAATAATATTTGAAGTCTATGATGAAATTGACAAGATAGCTTATAAATTGAATGGAATATATCAGACCCTTTACAGTATGGATTTAGAAATACTTACTTCGTTTGTCGATAATCAAGGCCGTGCTTCCAAAGCATTTTTATGTGATCAATTGAGTCATAACATTTCCAAACTTATTGAATATAATGAAAAACTTTTTGAAGTTCTGCACAAACCTGTATTTGAGATACCTGATGATATTGAAGATGCAGAACAGTCAGACGATTAGATTATTTTGCATACGTTCATAGTATTCTTCGATGGATTTATTTATTGAATTTTGCTGTTCTAAAGCAACACTGTAAATAAATCCTTCCAGTCTTTTTTCATTGAGGTATTTAACTTTCCTTATTACTTTAGTCTCCTTCTTTATTTTTATTTTTTCTGTTTTTTTATAGTTCTTTAAAATATAATTTCCTATTCGTTCATGAAGTTTATTTAGTTCTGCTTCTTTTAAAGTTGAAATTCCAACTGATTCTTCATTCATGATTTCTTCCAAAACATCAATTCTTTCTATTAACAAATCATATTGCTTTTTCAAATCAGGACTGTTAAAAATAATTTCATCAATTATTCTATCAATGGCTGGTTTATATTCCTTCATGTTATAAGAATTGTATTGAAGTCTACCTGTTTTAGGTAATGCATCCAGCAACTGATTTAATGTTTTTAACTTTGATAAATCTTTTCCTTTAACAAGTGTCATAAGCTGATTAAATTCCCAATCTTTTAGCTTAAAATATTCTTTGTAATCATATCCCGTTTTCTCAGCAAGCTTTTGTCTTGCTACAATACATGTATAAATAGACCTTTTAACATTCTCCAGTTTTGTTTTTGATATTTTTCCTTTGAATCTTGTCTGATGTTTTTCTATAAAGGCCAGATGGACATGTGGATGTTCCGTATTTCGATGAACATCAAACCACCACAAGACGTTGTTATATTCCAAATCATACTGTTTGAATATTTTGGGAAGTGCATCAGACATAACACTATTCCAGTTATCAACCGTTTCAAGACCAAGCTTTGCTGCTTCCTCATCACTTTCCAGTGAAATAACCAAATCCCAGCAGACATTCCCTTTCTTATAGAAGTATTTTTTGATTTCTTTTTTGAATTTTTTTCTGTCTTCTCTGGTATTTAACATACCCATTGAGCTAGATGTCCCAACGCTATGACTCCCTGTGTATCCGAAATAACCTGATTCATTATCCTCTACTTCTTTTTCTACATCTTTAGCTTCTTCTCTTCCTGTATATTCAAAATAACCTGAAATAGAATCCAATGATATTTCTTTTTTCATTCTTGAATTCGATGGTGGTTTACATCCATACACCATAAAACGTGCTTTCGTTATTTTCATATTGTATTAAATCACACGGCAACATTGCCATCTTAAATTCTAATTAAGACTCATTCCTTCATCTTTTACATCAGCAGAATCAAAAAGTTCAGCCATCAGTGAATCATCTTTTTTTATTTCATCATATTTTTTTATAAAAGAATCTTGAGAAATATGGAACTTTGGATCATTTTTCTTTTTAGGTTTGTTTTCCTCATTAACCATATAATCAGCTGTCATCTTTAAAGCTACTTCTTCATTGACTGCAAGAGAATCTGGTGATTTACCAGTATCCATTAACAATAAAGATTGATAAAACAGATGCGGTTCTTCTTCCTTTAAATTTTTTAGTTGTTTAAACATAACGTTCAGAAATTGCCTTTTGACCTGCTCTTCTACCATGACTTCAACAGGCTGTTTTAAAATATCCTGATAATGCTTTGCTGGAACATCAGTAGGCTTTTTTGTTTCAGGATTAATATAGGTATAAGTCATATCATGAATGGTCTTACTCATCTCAGTAATTTTCATTTTTACAAAGACATCAAATTGTTTATTCATCTTTTGAATCCTCCAATCCATAAAAATAATCATCTGTTTCTAATTCTTTAACAAAATAATCATAATTTTCAATAAAGCTAATTATTGTCTGTATAATTGTTACTTTGATTTTTTCTTCTACTTCATCAAGTTCTTCAATAGCAACTTCATAAAGAAACTTAGTCAATGAATTTTGTTTATCTGCTGTTTCTTTTAAATCCTCTTTTTCTTTTTTGACTAATAAAAAAATCTTAAACTGTGAAGCAACAACCACTTGATCTTCCAATTTAAGATTTTTAAAATTATATATCCTTGGATCTATTTCATTTATCATCTTTATCTTTACCTTCTTTCTTTATAATTTCTATGATGTGATTGAGCATCTTTGCATTTTCAATCATGTAAAGCTGCAAATTATTACGCAATTCTTCCTTAAATAATTCGTCAAGAATGTTAGATTTTAACATGATCCTGCAATGGTAAAGTTCTATCATTTCATCCAACAGTTCTTTTTGGGTCATTTCCAATCCTAGTTCGTTCTTACAATAATTTTGAATCATTTCAAGCTGTTTCAAAAACTTTTCTGAGACTCTAAAGGATCTTACCGGCATTATCTTCTTTCACCTTTTCTTTTGTCATATTCAGATGACGACACACAATGCTATAAGCTTCTTCCATTGCTTCATCCCATCCTTTTGAATATTCATCACTAGCATCACAACCACCAGCATTCATTAAATCCTGCAACAGATTTTGTGTATTAAAATTTTCTTTGATCATTTCATCCGTTGATTCTCTAAATTCAACCCCAACAAAATCATTTTCATTAAGAATAATATTACAGTTTTTGTATTCTTCCTGAAGTTTTTCAAGTGCTTGATTGAGAGAATCGGCTTCTATTACCTTTTGTCTTTTTAAAGTTTCAATAACTTCAACCTCATATTCCATAAAATTCCTCCTGTATACTTACACGGCAACTTTGCCGTCTAACAGAAAAATAAAAAAAGAATGAACTTAATCATTCTTTCTCCTGTTTTCTTTAAACGCTTTTAAATCAAAAATAATAATTGTATTGCTATCTTCATGGATTTCATAATATAAAACACTTTTTATATTCAACATGACATACTTGTATATATTGTCATCAATCCTTCTTCCAATATAGGGATTATCTTGAATTGTTTCTTTAACATCTTTCAATTCTTTCGTTAACAGAATTCCCATTTCAAAATTGCCAAATTTTTCAAAATAGTAATAGTCAATATCGTCAACTTTGGCAATAACATAAGGATCTATTTTAACTTTAAAATTTGACCCCATATTTCTTTTCTCTCTCTTCTAAAAAATCATCAAAATCTATTGGTTCAAATGTTTTATTCTTTTTTCGTTCTTCATATGCGATTACAGTTTTTAAATCTTCTAATTCTTCATCTGTAAAGCAGTTATAAGTAACTCCATCAAATGTCATTTTTCTATTTTCCATGTGTAATCACTCCTTCTTTATATTATCTATTATAATACTATTCTTCTTAAATTTAATATATAATATTCATTTTTAAATAGCAATATTTTTGTGATCCCATAATTTAAAAACCTCTTATAAACTATAAAAGAGCACTCTACCGTGCTCCATTAGATTTTGAACAGTTCAAAGTGGTATTTAGAATGAAAGAACTGTCCAAATAAAATTCTACAGTAAATAATCTGTTGTGTCAAAAAACTATCTGGTCGGCAAACTTGCCGTGTTAATTTTATTCATGATAGCCAGATGATATCTTGATTTCGCTTTTACAATTTTTTCAATCTCTGTCATATCTTTTGGCAATTCTTTACAATAGCTTTTAACTGGAAGCTGCACATACTCATTAATGATATTCAGTAATTCAAGCATATAAGCTATCTTTTTATCTAATGAGTTATATTCATCATTATTCAATAGCAAATATGAATCAATTAAATCATTCATCAGTTCCTGTTTATTTTTATGAGTAGTCAGTACCAGTTTTTCAAATCGCTCTTTTGTATTCTGATCACTCCTGAAGTTGATCCATGTATCCTTCATTTAAATTTTCTCACCTCTTTTTACACGGCAATGTTGCCGTACTATTATTTTTTGAATAATTTTTATGCTTCAAAAAAACTAGAACATAGTTATAAAATCATTATAGATAATAACAGACACATTTAGCAGGATAAGGAAAATGTAACTCATTTGTTAACACAAATGTGCTACATTTTCTTGTTGAACAACTCAACAACGTTGAGTTTTAGCCATTTTTTCATCTTTAAAATGTACCACTTGCGTACTACATGCTGTAGTTCCTCAATTATCATTGATTGAATAGTTGAAAACAGGAATCTCTTGTTTATAAAAACATTCTTTGATAGTTTTACCAGAGCGAGTTGCCTTTTCCCACAGATAAAATCGAGCATACTCTCTTTTACAGATCCAACCGTATGAACTCATTCCAATACAGACATTATCTCTCACCTGTGTTAACTTTTTATTGTTGCCCACTTAATACATCACCTTCTTTTTTATTCAGCAAATCATAACAGTCAATTGAACTCATTAAGTCTGTCATCCACATATATGCAAGCAACGCATCCTTTTCTTCAAATCTTTCAATGAACAAATCACCTTCACGATTATCAACACAAGTAATTGTTTCTCCATCAAAGCAGTAAAAAACACGTCCCATAATACTTGCTTTGTCTTGTTCCCAAAGATTAACAATATGTGCTGTTTCTTCTTCATCCAGACAAGGTATATTTTTAATTTTCAGACTTTCTTCAAGCTGATCCATTGTGATGCTGTTTGGTTTATACTTATCTTCCTGAATGACTTCTTTACATAACTCCCCAAGTTTATGTTTCAACTCAAAATTACCTTTTTCTAAAACATAGTTTGCTATACCATCAGCATCTTTAATCGCTTTAAACAGATCATTTGGATTGTTATTTAATACATTCAAAAATGACTGAACATAAGCAACACTGTTTTCTAGATAATCTCTGTTTGGTTTAGAAATAATACCTAAACTGTTGCATATAAAAGCTGATCCAATTTCAGCTCTTAATTCTTCAACAGCATAATCTTTTTCTTCATATCTGCTTTTTAGCTCTCTTTTCAGTCTTTTTGCATGACCCGTCGAATGCGCTATTTCATGAAAAGTATCCGAGAAAAAAGCTTCTTCATCCATATAACGATGCCTGTCAGGTACAACAACTTTATCCTCTGATGGTTGATAATATGGTGTATTTACCCCATCATCTTCAATCATTTTTAAATCTGTATTCTCACAAAAGTCATTCATTACTGATAAAGGTATTTCATACTTTTCTTCATCAAATGCTATATTTTTATTCTGATTTTTATAAAGTGGTATACCTTCCATCTGTGTTGCGTTAAATACAGTATAAACTCGACAGATATACGTGATATCTTTTGATCTTTCCTTATCTTCTTCAATAATTCTTTTTGCTTCCGCACTGGTAATCGATTTTCTATTTTTATTATCATAAAGACTCCAGTACTCTATAGGAACACCTTTACTTCCTTTTTTTATAAGATATCCTTTTGAACTTGCCTGATTGAAAGTCATCCAACGTGGATCCTTATAACCATTAACATACTCGTTCATATAAAGAATAAAACGATTGCTGTTACGATAAACGGTATTGGTTATAGGATTGAAACTTGGTTCTGCTGGCATAAATCCCTGATACCATGGAATCTTTCCTTTATTAAGACAGCCAATAAATAGTTCTACAACTTGCTGTCTTGCCTTATTCATTTTCATTGTTTATCAACTCATCTTTCCTATAAACAGTCTCATTTGAAGGAATTTCCATTAAAAAAGGATTATCCTCATCAAAGGGATAATCCTCAATAATTGTATTTATATCATTAAAATCATTCATATTATTATACCAACGAATTTCCCATTTCTTTACTTTTTGAATAATCAACAAATTTATAATGTGGATTACGCTCAATAAAATTTTCAACTACAAAAGATAAATCACTTTCATCCTCTACTCCTATGCAATAATCCATTTGACCATTATTTTCTTCTAAAGCAAAAAAACATCTATGATAGTTTTCCTCATCTACAGGCAAAGATATTTGAATTCCTTTTTTATCCATAAGTTCTAGATTTCCTTCATAATAGAGTACAAATGGTGGATTAGGAATTTCTTTAAGTGGTGACGGATATTTATCGGATAAGATTGTTTCGTTCATCTCTTCAACATCTTCCAAATATTGTTTGATATCTTTATTTGTAAGTCTTTCCTTTTCCTTTAATGCTTCTAAAATTTTAAAAAAGTGACCATGATATTTTTGAGAAAAAGCAACAAGTATTTCATTCATAGTTATATTTTCAAAATGTTTTTCTTTGGAATTACTGTCTTTCATTAGATTCCATCTCCTTTTTATATTCTTCTATTGCTTTCATCATATCCTTATAGTCTTTACTTTCTTTTTTTTCTTTAGGGCATTCGACTTTTTTATAGCCTTTTTGTTTTAATATATTTTCTAATTCTTTATCTAATTTCATTTTTATTTACCTTATACAGAAATTATCTGTTCCTTTCTTTTTTAAGACATAGTTAAATCTTTTTCTTTTGAGTAATCTTTAAAATTAAGTATCTTTAATTCACTTTGCACTTTTTCAATTAAATCATTCAAATGTTCCTGATTTTCACACCCAATCATCCAATCACATTCACCATTTTCATCTTCAGCCGCAAATAAGAATCCTCTTTTTTTAGTACCAAACAATCCATTAAAAATTAACAGATCTGCATTATTACAAATATCCAATCTACCATCGTAAAAAACAGCAACAGGAGGTTTATCTTCTACTTTTAATGCTCTAGGATAATTGGGAGAGTTATGTGTCACATATTTTTCAGTGGCACTATTTATATATCCAAATAATTCATCTGCTTCCATGACTATATTATTTTTCATTGCATCTGCTACTTTCATTAAATCATTGTCATATTTCATTGCTAAAGCAAATACAATTTCATCATCTGTAATGTCCTCTTTCATTTCTTCACCTCATCAATTCAATACAGTGCTTTGAGACTGTTTATATTTTTTAAACTCTAAATTATCATTTCTTTCAAATACTTCTTCAACTACAGGCTGAAGAACTTCTTGATCTGTAGTGGCAACACACCATTCTGCCTCATCACCTTTATTAACTATTCCAATAAAAATCTTGTCTGCTTTATTAACAACACTTTCATAAACATGTATATCTTTTTGAAACACATCAAGATCACCATCGTAAAACAGACACACTGGTGGATCATCAAGAGCCCCAAGTATAACGGGATATTTATCTGAAAGAAAAGAAATATAATTTTCATGCACTTCATTTAAATAATATTCTTTTTCCTTGTCTGTCATAAAAATCTTTTTATCGATTACATCATCTATAATCTCAGTACTGTTTCCAAACTTCTGACAGAGCGCAACAAGAATGTCATCACTTGTAAATTTATCTTTCATTTTAATTTTCCTTTTCATTAAGATAAGCTTAATTCCTCTTTTTTTACATAATTCTTCAAATTATATCTATCGCCATAATCTTCAAAAAATTTATTGACTTCAGGTACTAACTGCTTTTCATTTTCTGTCACGATACACCAATCAACATCATTTCCTTTTTGATTGATTGCAAGGTAACATTTTCTTCCATCTACTGTTTTTTCAAAATATTGATCACATTGATCAAATAATTCAAGATTTCCTTCATAAAAAAATACAAATGGTGGGTTATCGACCCTATGAAAAAAATCAGGGTAATCATCTGAGGTAATAACAACATATTTTTCTTCTACTTTTTTTAGTATTTCATCAATTTCATTTACTGGTACTGGTGTTCCTTCATAAAGTCTTTGTAAAATTTCAAGTGCATTATTTTCAAATTTTAAAGCAAACGCCAAAATCAGTTCATCCATTGTATAATTATCCATAAAATCATTCCTTTCCAATTATGATAAATTCAATTCATTCTTATTCGCATATTTTTTAAAATCTAAATCTTCTTCTAGATCATTTAAAAATTTATTAACTACTGGCAAAAGGTCTTCTTCATGAGTGACCGCAATACACCAGTCCACTTCATTTCCACCATCTTCTGATACTGCCAGATAGAAATCTTTTGTTGAATCCAAAGGATTTTCAAAAGTTGCTCCATTATTATTGAACAATTCTAGATTTCCCTCGTAAAACAGAGCAAATGGTGGCTGAGAGAAATTTCTAAAATACTCTGGATAGTCATTTGAAAACAATATGACATATTTTTCTTCGACATCTTTCATATATTTTTCAACTTCCTCATAATTGATTTTTGCACCTTTTTTCATTTCACCTAAAATTGTTTCAAAATCGTTATCATATTTTAATACGAATGTCAGAAAATATTTTTCTTCTTCTTTGCTAAAAATCGTAATCACTCCAATCTTGTATAAATAGTAATAAAATATTAAAAGTCTTTTGACTTTGAGATAATCAAAAGACTCTTCTGCAACTTATCACATGTGATCTATAATAATTTGTCATATTCTGTCTTTTGACTGTATATTTTGAAGAATTTCCTTTAATGGAAGAATTTCCATTTGCATGTATAATGAAATTATCACCTGCATATATTGCTACATGATCAGCTTTCTTATCCCAATCCCAGTCAAAAGCAATCAGATCTCCAACCTGTAATTCTTTAACCGATATACTTCTTCCGTAATTTGCAAAACCATCTGCTGTTAATCGTGGTACACTCATACCTGCCTGATTCAATGTCCAATAGACAAGTCCTGAACAGTCAAAATAATCTGGGCCACTTTTACCCCACCAGTAACGACATCCAATCTTTGATGATGCTATGTTAATGATATTTGCTCCAGCACTTCCATCATTACTGAAAGAATAAACATTCAGATAGGAAAGTACCTGATAAACATAAAACATATTCCCATAGTTCCATCTCCAGTTTCCACCGTCCCAGTATTTATTGATTTGTAAATTAAACATCAATCTTAGCTTTGAAGCCGTTGAATAACCTTTTTTATTGTTGTTAAAACGATGCTCATAACAATATCTGCATGACTCTTCAAAACTATATTTTTTATTTTTGGAATGTCTTTTGATAATACCTAATCCCTTGTTGTAGGCATCAACTGCAGTAAACAAAGCATCATTATTAACAAGTCCCGAAGTAACACTTTGTGAAAGTGCATCCGCAAAATCTTTGACTCCACATTCTATAGAGTATTTTGGATCTTTGATTGAATTTGGTTTCTTAGAATATTTCGTATTTTTTGAACATTCAGAAGATTGCATAGGATCATTACCTTCTCCACCTGATTCAACCATCATGATTGCCAAAATAACATTTACATAGTTTGAAACATCTAAGTAGCCATTCATATCCTTTGCACACCATTTTTCTACTTCACTTTTATATTTCAACACTTTTACATTGACATTTTCCTTCAGACTGTATGAACTGTTATCACCAAAGATAATATCAACTGTAGTTGAAATTGGATGTTCCAACCACTCATTTAAGGCAACAAAGGGCGTACACAGTGCGCCCATAAATAAAATAAAGCCAAGAATAATAATTCCTGACTTTTTTCCTATTCTTTTTAAAATGAGATTCATTTTTTACCTGTTATGCCCCAAAGAATTCTTTTTCTCTTTCCGACATTAGAATATGCACTGGTATCTTTCTGTTTCCGTTTTCAAACAGGCAATAATGAGGAAGCAGAAAACGAATCGTATCCATTTCCTGATCTGTCAGATGAACAAGTTTACCAAGTTCAACAATACCATCCAGTTCCATATTGAAATAGACTCGATAGGTTGCATTATTAAAAATTGCTGCTCCATGAACCTGAATTCTATCATTGTTATAATCTTTAACTTCCTGTGTCCCACTGATAGTTACTGTATTGTATTTTCTGGCACGTCTTTGAAACTGAGCTTTTAAAGCTGCAATTGGTTCATTTTGAATATAGGTATGATCTTCATCTGTCACAAATACAGTCTGCTCATCCGTTGAAAGACAATTAGACCATGCATATTTAAAAATAATTCTTAACAGTGCATTTCTGATATGTTCTGGTGTATTCATCAGATGCTTTGTTCCAAAAGAAACAAGTCCAATCGTATCAAGTGAATCCATATTTATATTAGTCGTTCCATTGAAATAGCGTGAAAGATGTCCTTCTATTCCAGCAGTTCCCACAAGACTTCTCATTTTCATTTGAAGATTTAAAAGTGCTTCAATGACTTTTTTATTTTTCAAGGAACTGTTTTCATATTCTTCCAACATCTGATCAATTACAACCGAGAATGTCGTAAACGTTGGATAATCTTCTGGTTTTAAATATCTGAATGATTCTGTACCATCAATTCCAACTACTCTATATGTTTTTTCTGTAATTTCATCAAGAACATTGATTTCATCTTCCGTAATATTTGGCCACAGTGTTTTGAACATAATAATCACGTCTTCAACAACATTTTTAATAGCAATCTTTGTATCATACATCACTTCTTCCGATTCTTTTTCATCAGCGTCTGTTGATACTGGCTGAAGATCAAATATGTTAATAACATTTTTATTCAGCCCTACTTCAATATAATTTCCTTCAAGTTTTCTTGTCAGTTCCCTGTTTTTATTTTCAGGATCTAACCATATAACTTTGCGATGGTTAATGATATGAGAACATATTAGAAGTGTCATAAATACTGTTTTCCCCATGCCTGTTTTACCAATAACCAGCATATTACCAGCCGTTCTTCCCTGTGCCTTTGCATTTTCAGTATCATTTAGATAAGCAAACTGATCAAAGATGATTTTCCCACCTGTGTTGGCTTCAACACCAATGAAAGTTCCGTATTTATCATCGATACTGTCATAGAAAAATGGCCATAATGCTGCACCCGTAAGTGTAGGTAACATAACACCAATGTGATAGTCAACATATTTATTTAAAGAATTGCCAATAAATAGTGGACTGTTTTTTTGCATAGCACCTACCTGCAATCGAGGTAAGGTATGAAGTCTCATATGATTATCTGTCTGGATTCTGTTTTTGACTGCAATTGTTTTTTCATTGAGCTTTTGAAGATCATCAGCAGTGATATAAATATTAATAACAACATTCATGGTTCTGCTTTTGTTGGCAACCATCTGTTTGATTGTTTCCTGCATCGTATAATATCTGGTAATCAGTTCTTCTCTTGCTGTATCTGTATTCGTTTTATTAATCTGTTCCTCTAAATGATTGATTTCCTTTTGCATATAGCTTGCAAAATCTATATTCATTAAAGAAGTTGAAAAATCGATATGATAATCAGGTGAACTGATAAACTGTGCAAGAAAACCTTCAGTAATTGCTTTTGGCATAGCAGATACCGTTAATACTCTTACATACTTATCGCCAATAATATAATAATTGTCCTTTTCAACAAGTCCATGAGGGGCAAGTGTTGTTCTTCTGGCCTTTTCAGTTCTTTTCAATTTCATTTTCATATTTCTCCTTGTCAATGATCAGTGAAACAAATTCATACTGATTAACAATTTCAGTTTTAAAATCATGTGATATAACTGCCTCATAGTCGGTAATGGACATTAAAGATGTTGTAAATCCAGCATAGCGTAACATGGCATCTAGTTTAGAAAGTCGGTTATCTACAACATTTTCATTTTCCTGAATGAGTACATAAAATGCCAGTTCATGACGTTCTTGAATAGCATCATCCATCTTATCAATCTGAAGTTCCGTCAGTTTCTTTCGACCAAAAACATCTTCTGTTTTGAGATTTTCGGTATATCTGTTCAGATGTTTGTGCAGTTTCAAAGGACTCTTTACGATCTTAAAAAACAATTCTCCTCTATAATTATCAAAACAACTGGACAGATTAACAATCATCTGAACTTTCTGCCTTTCAGGAATTGTAAGTATATTAGGACACGAAAGCTGCAATCCTCTTACAACTTTTTCTGTATCCTGATTCTGCAGATAGATTCCATAATTATCCGCTTTTTGAATATGCATCCACTCAAGAATGCTCTTTAAATTCTTATCTTTTTTCTTCAGCTTTTGAAGTTCCTTTTCTTTTTTCTTCCTATCCTTCTGTTCCTTCAGAATCTTTTTTTCTTTATTTATTTTTCCTTTTTCCATTTTCATCATCGTTAATTCTCCACATCATCCTTTTCTTCGTAATTATTGTAGTTGATACCACACCAAGGATAGCTTTTTTGTCTCAAATGATAATCAATTTCAACTACAAGTCTTTGAAATAAGTTATGGAACATCGGCATTGGCATGAACAAAACAAAATTCAGACAATCGATAATTAAACCAACAATAAACAGAACCATACAATAATCAAATGATTCATCAGACATCATTGAAATTGAAGCAATAGAAATCAAAGTACCAATAATCACACCAGGTACTAAGATAAGAAGATCCAATATTCCATATTTATTAAAGAAATATTTTCCATTTTTGAAGTCTTTAGGACAACTATATATCATTTCTTCATCCTCCTTCTGTTTCTTTCCATATTTCTCTGATAAGCTGATTTAAATGTGTAAGGTTTCGTTTCTCTTACAGTTTGAGTTCTGTAACCTCTATTTTCCAGTTCCTTTTGAAGATTTTCACGTGGCATACTTTTAGCATTTTCAATACCATAATATTTAGCTGCATCCAGTTCCTGATTGTAAGATGGATCCGTTTTACTTTGACTTCCACTATATCCATAACTGCTGTTTGAAGAATTAAAACCTCCACTGTTTGTATCAGTAACACTTACATCAGAAATACTGGTTGACACCCCCGAACTGTTTGAAAAGTTTGAAGAGTTTGAAAAATCAGAAGAATCTGAAAAATCAGCATCATCAAAAGATGGAGAAGACAAGTCTGAACCTAATGGTGACATTTGCCCTGTTCCATTCATACCCATTGTCATTCCAGCACCATCATTAAAAAGATTCGATTGACTTGCCATAGAACTTTCATTGTTATTTCTTTTATTTACATCACTGTTTGAACTTTGTCCTTCCCTGCTTTTATCAAACTTGTTTGAAAAATCATTTGATCTGTTAATATTTGATGGAGAAAATCCTTTATAGCCACTCTGCTGCATTTTATTTGCTGCTTTACCTTTTACACTGTCCATGGCAGATTTTCCGACATCGCTTAACCCGTCACGAATACTGTCCGCACTTTGAATAGTATCCTTCATTCCTTTTAATGAGTTGTAGCCATTTCCTATTTTGGCAGCACCTTTAAATCCAGCATCTACTCCTGTTTGAATACCAGCTTTTAATGCTGAAAGGCCACGTTTTGGTGCAGCTATAACTGAACCCATAAACATTGTCTGTCTGAATGTTTCCATCATAGATTGCCCGCTAGAACCAAAGAACTGAGCAATTACATTTGGTATTTCCTGTACAGCAAGCAGTCCGCCTATAAATAAAGCAATCTTGCTGAAAATACCTATCCAGTCATTTCCAAGTGCATTCTGAATTGCATTACTGGAACAGAGCATCAAAACAAAATAGGTAAAATAGATCTGGCAAAAGTTTGCAATCAGATCACCTGAAATACTTCTTACCCAAGTTCCAAAACTTTTATCTTCGGGATCAATAATACTTGCCACCATATAAGGGGCTAACAGATACTTCATGGAACAGATAACAGATCTCATAGCAATCTGTAACGCTGTCATTGCAAAAACAAACAGGGCAACAATCGAAAGCAGAATTTCCAAAATGATAGATGACCAAGTTGGAAAGTACTTATAGACTGTACTGTTCCATCCCATAACACCCGTAATACCTGAAACAATAGACAAAGCATTTTCACTTGTCATTCCCTCATCATCAAGAGATGAAATGTTATCCAACAGTTCCTTTTTATAATCCTCTTCTGTTTTTGTTGCATTAATATCAAAGTTTTCATCCAGTTTGATTTCTTCACCCAATTCCTTATCACGATTTGAAAGATTGACTCTTCCTGATTGAATCAGTACATCCGACATATTCATATCTTCAGCACTTTTCTTTTCATCCGCAAAATCGTTTGGAATCCAGTAGTTGACGTGTGCAATAGCATCACTTGTCATTGAACATGCTGATTTGTAAATTAAGGGCACACCTGAAATAAGCATAGAAGCAAGTGAGAGTGAAATCAGAATTTTTGAAAGATTAATGTTTTCACGATACTCATTATCTACAAAAAACTTAACATAGATTTTTAACAGTTTAAAAACAATAAAAATCAGCATACATGCTGACATCAATATAAAGAATTTAGATGTAATACTGCTTCCACCTATATCCAAAGAACCAATTTTTAATACAACTTTCCACAGACAATCAAGTAAAAAAAGAAATATTTCAGCAATCGCCCATAATAATGATCTAAACCATTGAGTAATGGCAGTAATAATCTTAGACATTCAATCACCCAATTCCTGAAGAGGTAATTCCAAGTGCCTTAAAAATGGCAACAATACCAGTCCCCACAAAAGCCCAGAAGACTATTTTCTTAATAATTCTGCTAGGTTTTTCACGTTCTTTAAGCTCATCATCTTTAGTAAACCAGACCGCTAATGTTGCAAGACTGGCAAGAACAGCACCAATTGGAATAAGCCAGATGAGAATATCAATAACAGGATCCGTATAACCTTTGATCCATTTTTGAAGCTCAGCCTTATTGATTGCTCCAACAATTGGATGAATCATCACCTTATCCCTTAAAAAACTTAATTTATTCATTTGAACCTCCTTTAAAATCCTTGTACTTTTTTACAGACGGCAAGTTTGCCGTGTTGTTTAATTCATTCCTGAATTCATTTCTGTATTTTATAGTAACAGTCCTAAATTTTTTTAAAATAACTGAAACAATGAATAAAAAAAGTGCTATCTCGTATAGAAATAGCACTACTGGAAAAAATATCATAAATCCGGTTTTCAAATTATTTATATAGACTGTAATTAAAGAAATCATCAAAGACAGATTCAATGGAACAAATATCCAATACTTATATCTTTTAATGTTTTTTAATACCTTCAAATCTTTCAACCTCTTCATCACTTTCAGATGTTTCTTTATCATTAACTAAAATTACCTGAACGATTTCTTCGCAAAGATTCTTATTTTCAAGTCTTCTATATCCTGCACACTCTAGAAGATATTGCATCTCATCCCAAGTATCCTTATGCATAAAGCTGGCAATCACATCTGGACGGTATCCGAATTCTTGCTCAATAACATCGATCAATAACATATGATACATCCCATCAAATTGCGGTTCAATCATACCAATTTGATTGTTATTGAAAAACACATGATGAGCATTCTGAATATATTTTTTTACATCATAGCACATATCTAACATATCGCCATCAACAGAATCACAAATATCATAAAAAGTCGCATAATCATTTGCCTGTATGAAATAACATTCCATTTTTTCCTTATGAGAATTATTGGCACTCAAACGAATCGTCAGCTGTATAGCTTTTGAATAATCTGTATCAAAACTACCCTTATCATAAGGTTCTGTTTCAACATCAATTTTATAACCGCCGAGCATTGTATATTGACTCATTTTCTGTCTTCCTTTCTTTATAAAAGGATAAGAAGTTCCTTAATAAACTGAACTATCCTACCCTTTTTCATATATTTATATTTTATCATTCATCTTTGTGTTTGAAAATAAGTAAAGCAAACACAAAACATCCTAGACCCATTAGGACATAGCCAATTGCTCTTGTATTATCACCCGTTTTAACTACTTTAGCAGCTTCAGGTAATAACTCATCATACATAATTACTTTTTGTACTGCTCCTGTATCTTCTACTTTAAAATTAACTGATTCGGCAATTTTATATTTTGCTGGTGCAATTGTTTCAGTTAATGTATAACTCTTACCAGCTACAAGGTTTTTGATGATATGAGATTCTTCTTTAGATACCCATTCATCAACTGTATTGCCTTCTTCATCTGTTACTTTTAAGTGCGCACCTGGTAATTCCTTTTTTGTTGTGATATCTTGCTTAGATACTTCTACTTTTGTATCTTCATCTGTCATTTTTAAAAGCGTATCCTTATTTTCATCTGCAATGAATTCTTGTTCTTCAAAAGTAGCATAGCCATCAGGTGTCTTCGTTTCTCTTAAAATATAAGTTTCACCTGCAACAAGTCCTTCGATTCTATGAGTCGTTTCATTACCATCCAAGTCGATATTTGAATAAGTTGTAACACCATCCTTAGCGGTCATTAAAGTATAATCATTTTTATTTTTAGAAACACTGTAAATAAAAGTTGAATCTTCATTATCAACATATACTTTTCCTTCAGCTTTTCCATTTTCAGCTAACTGAGATTTCATATCGTCTGTTAAATCAAAGATGTGTTGTCCACTGATCCATTTATCAACAATTTGTTTTGTTTTTGTTGAAACTACAGTAAGCTCAGCATCTTTTAATAATGTTCCATCTTCTTTAACTTTTGATACTTGATTAACAGTATCTACCATTTCAACTTTTTGATTTTCTTTTTCTTCAGTAACTGCAAATACAATATCATTAGCTAAATTTAAACCTGTTGGAGCTAAATCTTCATGAAGTGTGTAAGTGTGTCCTTCTTCTAGATTGCTGGCATAATGTTCTTTTCCTTCTGAAATCCATTCGTCAACAACATTTCCTTCTTCATCTAGAATTTGCATTGATGATCCAACAACTTCATCACCGCCTACCATACTTTTAGAAATGATGACTTGTTTATCCTTCATATTAACTTTTTGATCAACTTTATCTTTTGAAACTGTAAATTCAATATCTGTTGATTTTACATATTCTTCAGGTGAAACTGTTTCTGAAAGAATATAAGTTTTATCTTCTTCTAGACCATTAATGAAATGAGATTCTTTTGTAGAAGTCCATTCATCAATAACTTTTCCTGTTTCTTTTTCTTTGACAGTAATTGTAGCTCCTTCAACTTCTTTTTCACCTGTAACGTCTGTTTTAGTAAAAGATACCTGTTTATCTTTCATCGTTACTGTTTCTAATTCAGAAGAATTTTTAACAGTGAATCTGATATCAGTAGCTTTAACATAATCTTTTGCTGTAACAGTTTCAGATAAAGTATATGTTTTTCCTACAACCAATCCTTCAATGGAATGAGGTTTGTCTGTCGAACTCCATTGATCAATAACATTACCTTTTTCATCTGTAATTGTTAATTGAGCACCAAGTACTTCCTTATCACCTGTGACATCCGTTTTATTGAAATTGAAATGTGTTGTTTTATTTTCAATATTTAATTCTTTACTGTAGTTTTTAGTTGTAAAATCTTTTTGTTTGAATGTAAATGTATGTTTATTTTCATCTAACACACATCCATCAAGTGTTTTTACTTCTTCAAAATAGTATTTTGCTTCACCTGTACCCATAGGCAAATTCGAAATATCTAATTGACCATCTTTTGATAAAGCATAAATTCCTTTTCCAATTTCAGTACCAGTATTGACAACAGCTCCTGAATTTTCAGTTGTAATCTTTTCGTCTTTTGCAAACATTAAGGATCCATCTACTGGTGAATAGATGTCATCCTTTGACTTCAATACAAACTGAATTTTAGAAAGATCTGAGCGGTCTACTAAATCAGTATCAGTATCTAAATCATCTACTGTCTTTGTTAAATGGACAGAACCTTTGGGCTGCTCATCTATAACTGTGACTGTATAGATTGGATCACCATCTTCATCTTTCGAAAAATCTAATAATCCACTCATTTCAAAAGATTGAGTTTTTCCAAGTCCAATAAAACCATCTGGTACTTTTACTTCTTCAAGATGATACTTACCAGCAAAGAACTGTAATGGAAGGAATACTTCTCCTTTGTCATCGTCATCATTTGTATATTCAGTTTTAACAACCACTACATTTTTACTGTTTGTCGTAAACGTATCATATTTTTTACCGCCCACTTTTTGAGTAATTGTCTGTCCTTTTTTGTAGACAACTTTTCCACCTTCCAAAATATCTTCGTCTGCTACGATTTTAAAAGATGCAGAATTTAATGAGACATTTTTACCAGTTTCCTGATCCTTTTTAACAAGTTTTAATTGTGTTTCGGCTGGACGGTTATTTAAGATAACTTTCTTAACCTTATCTTCATCCTTTTTGATTTCACTTGTATCTTGTGTAATTGAAACAGTAAAGTCTGGATTCGTATAGAAATCCTTTGGCGTTACAGTTTCTCTGACTAAATATTCTCCATAAGGCAAATCCTTTGTAATAGCCCAGCCATTTTCATCTGTGGTAATGACATCATAGACTTTTGCACTATCCCAACCTACATGATCAACTTCTGACTTGAGCTTAAAGGTAAAACTAGCGCCTTGTAATCCTTTAACAACTTCAGAGATTCCATTGCGATAACCTGATTTAAAAATAGTTACTTTTTGTTTCTTAACTTTTTCTTGTACCACCATTTGGTTTGCATCATTACCGAATTGTAATTTAGCACCTTTATATTCTTTAGTGATTTTGGCAACAAATTTTCCATCAGTTACTGATGTTACTTTACCTGTTGCAGTATCCGTTACTGTTAATTTGTAACCTTTTAACAGATACCCTTTTGGTGCCTTTGTTTCTTCAATTGAGATTGTACCTAAAGGTAAACATGGGTTTTCATCATCATAGTAAAGTTCATCTGATCCTTCTTTTAAAAATGATTTAGCAAGACCTGCGATATATTTACCACTTGCCTGTTTCTTTGTTTTTAAGACCCATGTTCTTGTAGCTTTTGAAGGAAGATTATCCTTGTCATATTCTTTATTGTAATATTTGACTGTAAATTCAGCATCTTCTAATGTGGCATCACCTTGTGGTTCCCCTAATGTTTCTGCATCATTTTTAACAATCTCAATACCTATAGGGTCATTCTTAGGCTTTTCATTCGAATTTGCAGTCACTGTTTGATCTTTTACAACTGTAACGTTGTAGCTTTCTTCATCAATATCATAACCTGTACTTGCATCAGTTTCTTTAACGATATATTTTCCAACAGGTAAAATATCTGATTTAGCATAGCCATTTTTATCAGTTATAAGTGTACCTACCAATGTATTTTCTGAGTAAATACCATATTTAGCACCTTCCAACGTATAGCATGTATTTCCATTTGTCATAATTTCGTTGGCTGATTTTTTATGCAAATCAATATATCCAAAATCCAACCAGTTAACTGAATATTTTAATGAATCAATTGACTCTTGAGCCCATGATCCATGTGTCTGACTGGCACTGTTTCCTGAACTGATTGCTAAAGCACAGAATTTTCCTTTTGCAGAACTGTTTAACGTTACACTTTCATAATCACTAGGACTGTTCTTTAGTGGAGCTGTTAAATAAAATGATTGTCCACCCCATACAGTTGCAGTTCCACCTGTTTGTTGTGCACTACTTCCTTCAATGTGGATTGTTACATTTGATTGTAAAGGTAACTGTACTGTTTCATTGGAACTTGCATTGAATTTAATACTGTCTGTTTTTTGAATCATGTTCGTTTTATCAAAAACAGCCGTAAATGCAGCACTGTTTCCAGTTGAAAAACTTGCTCCATTTGACGGATCAGGCAATCCTTCTACATATTGCCAAGTTGACTTTAAGCCAATACCTGCTTTTTCCAAGTCATCAATATTGGCACCACACATATCACCACTGTAGGCTAAACTTAATAAAACATGTGTATATAAATAACCAGTTTCTTCTTCATTTAAACCGTCATCCGTCAAGGCTTGACCTTTGAAAAGACATTGTGCTGGACCACCAAAACCGTAATAAAGAAATTTTCTGACCATCACATTATTTTCAATAACGGATGCCGTATAATTTCCTGCTGCTGGTGTTTTCTTGCTGGCTTCTAAGCAATAAGACCACTGCCCGTTATATTTACACATATAAGTTGACCATTGCTTAGTGATTTGAGGACATTTTCTCTTCCACCATTCTGGATAGGTGATCGATTTTATCTTTGTAAATTCATGGGGAATATTACCATCCCAAGCATTTACTGAAATGTTTCCTGCAGAAAAACACATCGATAAAATCATACCTATCACAACAAGTATTTTTGATATTTTATCAAAATATTTTCTGATCATTGTTTTTCTCCTTTTCTTTTTACTCTTTTAATCTTTCTATATTTACATTTCTAAAACATAATAATTTTGCAAAATTACTTGATTTTAATTTTTTTTCCTTTTGAATAGGCTTTACAGTCGAACGCGACAGACCTTTAGTAAAAATAAAAGACAATCCGAAGATTGCCTTAAGGTTTGAACACCCATTTTTCCATATATATTTTTGTAATCATTTTTGTTTCCTTTCTCCTCTTTTTTCATAAATAAAAAGGACATATTTTTAAATATCTTATGTCCTTTGATTGAATTATTGAAATTTAAAATAAAATTATTTGGTTTTACCACACGAACATCTGTAGCCCGTTATCTTTTCTTCATCATAAGCAGGTGTTACAACAATTGTCTTTGTTTCCTGATGTGTAATGGCATCGTGATGTTTTGTCCCCACTTTAACACTTGTAGAATGATAGGAATGTCCTGTTTCTACACTATGATTGATAGCTTCAACTGTAGCATTTTCACCCTTTCCAAAATCTTTTCCGCATACTTTACAGACCTGATGTGATTCATATATCGGTTCATCATATGCTGCCTGATCTACGACCGCAAATGTTTCTGTTTTTGTCACTGCATCATGATGAACCTTTTGAGTGACAGGAATTCTGTAAACATGTTCATGTGATGGTTTTGAAACAGATCCACTAGAATTATTTGTACTATTTGTACCGTTTGAACTGGAACTATTCGATTTATCAAAGGTATTTGATTTATTTGAACTATTAGAATTGTTCTTTTGAGTCGAGTTGTTTGTTTCAGCATTACTCTTTGTACTTTTTGGGCTGTTTTTTTTATTTTCGTCATCACTTTTTTTGTCTGAATTGACTGAATCACCTGTTTTTTTTGAAATATTTAAACTGTTTTTAGAAATAACTGAAGTTTCTTCATCACTGTCTTTATTTTTTTCTTCAATCATCCCTTTAAAATCTTCTTTTTCATTCTGTTTATCTTTTTCTTTAACATTGTTTGAAATCTTACTTGCAGTGTTTCCTTTGTTGTCTAATTTAGCAGAAGAATTATCAATAGTGTTAAAAACAAGAAGTCCAACTATTCCAATAATTAAAATACAGATTACAGCAATAAAAATAATTTTCTTATTTCTTTCTTTTGACTGAATAATTTTGTTCATTAAATTCATCTCCTTTACTCCTTTAATTCATCATATCCTTTTGTATTTTTAAACAAAAATGTACAAAATTAACCCCTACCTTACTAAGTAGGGCATGAAAATACATATTTTTTAATAAGGATTAGACCTCATTCTTTTGCATATGAAAAGGATACATTTGAATGTACCCTTTTCAAATATGATAGGTTAGAGAGCAAATTCACATTTTGCCTGAATTATGATAAGTCATATGTGCTTGTGCTCTTGAAATTTCATAGTCCACACTATGAACATCTCTGGATAAATCATGAAGTTCTTTAGTTTCTAAGTAATTGTCTTTCCCTTTATTTTTTCTATTTTGGATAAATAGATAAAGGTTAATGGCAATTATAACAATGATAATTAATACAACTAAATAAATAAGCTTCATATGTATCACCTCTTTAACTTATTATATCATATAACATGTGTAAATATTGTGTATTTATCAATTCTTTTTTTTGATGATAAAAACATCAACTTAAGTAAATCAATTATTGGCATATCAATAAATATGCCAAATATTTTGACCTATTTTAACCTAATTTAGTCCCAACATGACTTATTCTTAGACATAATCTCATATTAAGAATATGTAAAAAAACTTATGTAGCAAGGACTTTAAAATAGTTATATATTTATGCCCCACTTAGTAAGGTAGGGGTCAAAATTACAAAAAACTAATCATTCAGCCTTGACCATCCAGCTTTTCATATTTTCAAACATTTCTTTTACATTGTTCATATCATTTTTATCACTGTATTTAACAATCATCAAAGTTGGTACTTTATAATATCCTACAGATGGAATCTCCAGATCACTTTGAAAACTGATCATATAATAATATTTCTTATTGTTATCTTTCATAGATGTACCGTATTCATCATAGAATTTTATATTATTAACATAATTCATTTTGCTAGATTCAGGTAATAATGACCCGAGATATTTCTTTATTTCTTCTTGCATACAGCTCTTTAGTTCCTGCCCATCTAATGATTTATCTACCTTGTTTAAGAAATTAAGATAATTTTTCCTGATGACATAAAACTCAGCATCATTCGATTTATTTACTTTCATAGAACTTTCACGTTCCAACTGTTTAGAAGAACTCCATTTTCGACTCAAAAAATTTGGATATATATAATCTATTCCATCATCTGAAAGCTTTTCATAATTGCTGATAGTTGTATCAGTATTTAACTTATAATAATTCTCATTTTTTTGATTCTCTTTATTTTCATGATGAAAACTACAACCTGATATCAAAACTGCAACCATTAACAGAATAATGATTTTCCACTTCATTTTTTTCACTCCCTTTTTAAAACACTATTGTATATGCATCAACTTTTTCTTTTTTATTTACTTCATAAACCAAATAATCGTTCCAGTCTTTTTCTTTTGGAGGATATTCAACATTTATTCGAACATGAGGAAATTGTTTTTTTAGTTTCAGGCAGACCTTTTCGTTTAATTTGATTCCTGCCTTATCATGATCTACTCTCATCAGCACACTTTTTATTTTAGTATCGTTTTTTAAATGTTCGAAAATAGCCTGATATTTAGTTACAGAATTAATTGAAAGATAGTTATATCTTTTAAAATCTTCTGTAAGTTCCATAATCGACATCATATCTACTATGGCTTCCGTAACAATTAAACAATCTGATCCATGATCAATATAAAAACATTGATTGTAATCATTTGCACTATATTCTTTCATGAATCTCTGCTCCTGAATAATCCCTTTTTCACATACAAAAACAGGTTTATCATCCTTATAGGAAACAAACACAACATTATCTGTGTATCTGTTCTGATAAACCCATTTGTTATATACAAAATAATCAATAATTTCTTCTGAAATACATCTGTTTCGAAGATAAGAGTATACTTTTTTATTGTTGTTTGCTGGAAATGGTAATTTCAAAGTTTCAGGATCTTTTTTTATATTTTCATGAGGCTTTATATTATCAACAATAATATTGTCCTTCATTTGCAGATACAGTTTTTCAAGATAATTAACTGAATAACCGTAGCTTTGAAATCTCTTATCAACTTCACCACCTAAATACATACACATTGAAATGGCATTTCCATAATTTCCTCTGGAGTACCATTGAAATGTATTATCCTGAAGCTTTATCATAAAAGAATCGTGTTCTTCTAAGGTATAATATTTTGAACTTTTGCTGATAGGAGTAAATCCTAGATGAGATGCCAAAAACACAAGATCAATTTTCTTTAGTTTTTCAATCAGTCCTTTATCTTTTTTCATCACAAAGCCATCTCTTTTTCATCTTCCAGTTTTTTTTGACTGTTTAAATAATCGTTTATTTCATTAGCAAATCTGATTCGGTATTTAAGTCTTATGTTTGTTGGTACTTCTTCTTTTAATCTCATAAACCATTCAAGTTCACTCATTTTCCATTTTGGAACATCTTCTCCTCCATATCGACCACATTCATACTGATCCACATACAGATTTTTATTTGTTTTGGCTACATTCCAAATTTTATTCATTACAGCATCTTCTACATCTTCATCAGCAAGTATTTGAACTAGTATCTGTTTGAAATAATGATATGGAATATAAGTTTCATATTTAGTTGTTGTCAGTTCCTCAATGACATCTTCTTTTTTTAATTTATAATCATTTGTTATTAAATCTAAATATTCCAAAATATTATTGTCATGATTAAATTTACCTTTTTTCAAAATAAAGAAATCATGATTTTGATTGAATTCTGATTCTCTTTGCAAATCAAAATAGATATCAATATTGGGATTGCTATATTTGCTTCCAATCCTGTCTCCTTCATCGTAAGAAACAATTAAGACTGTTGGATTGTTATCAGAAAAATTATAGATTGCTCTGTTTGTTTCATAAAAATCTGTACTATGAAGAGCGCAATAAATATCATGTGGATTATTTATAAAATTTCTATCTATATATTCAATAATCTTGTCAGGTTCATTTGTTTTAGCATATTGTAATAAATCTATAACTTTTTTCTTTAATTCTTCATTCATTATTGATTTCTCCTTATCAAACAAAAAAGTGCTATTCATTTTGAATAACACTTAATTAATCTATTAAATTTTTTTCATTAGATATCGGTCATTTATATAGAGATGAAAACATTCTATTTTAAGTCAATATCTGATAATTTTCACAATTGACTGTTAAAACATAATTATTTAAGCCATTTACATTTCTTAACTTTTTATTTAAACCACTACCTTCAATAAATATTTCTTTTTCTTCATTTACTCCATAAAAAAATCTTGATGCTTTTTTGCCCCAAATTGCACATCGAACATAAGAATCGCATTTATCATGCTCATTTCGACAACGTATAGTAAAATTGCAAACATCTCTGTTTGCAACTCTTTTAAGTCTTGGTTTTCCATCCAATCTTCCTGATATTTGAACTTTAAACATTTTTGACATCTCCTAACATTTCACTTTTTTCTAATGCACCCATTAAATTAAGAACTCTGTTAAGATCATCGATGCCTGTGTAAGAAACAGTTATCTTTTTTTCAGTAATAGTTACTTTCGTAGACAATCGGTCTCTTAACAACCCTTCTGCATATTCTAATTTAGGACTCGGTTCTTTAAAATCTTCTTTTTTCTTGCCTTTCAATGCATTGATATATTTTTGAACCGTTCTTGCAGAACATCCCAGATAACCTGCTATCCATTGTCTTGTCTCCATGCCAGCAGGCTTCTTTGCTGGATTGCTTTCTAGTATGTTAAGAAGTTGTTGAGTAAGCATTAATCTTAATTTATCATTCATTGGACGTTGTGCATTAGAAGAAATAATCATCAGTTCTTCATCAGCATTATCTTTAGGCTTTGCACTGATAATACAGTTAACATCTGGATCAATTTTATCCTCCATCAAAAGTTCGACTAGAGCATTGTATCTTCTATGTCCTCCAAGAAGAATATAGTGATCACCATCCTGATAAACTTCCAAAGGTTTCTGTAAACCTTCAGCAAATATATTTTCCTTCAATTCTTCAATATCATCTTGAGGAAAACAGTTTAAAGTATTTGGTCTGATATCCATGAGATCAATTTTTTTCATTCCAATAATTCTGTTTCTTTTTGCCTTTAAGTTTTGTAAGTCCGTTAAACTCATATTAATCCCCCGCTTCCTCTTCTAAAACTTCTTTTACAAGATTTCTGTAGTCCTCAGCAATCTTGCTTTTTGAATCTATTATCATTTTGCTTGATAAACTAGATTTTGCAGCAACTGCTTCTTGATAACCAACCGTGCTGTTTAAAACCTGTATCTGATAAAATCCATCAAAATTATCAAATACTTCTTTGAACTTATTCATGAAAGCATGATAAGAGGCTCGTCTTCCTCGTGGTATCATATTAAAAAGAATATTTATCTTATACTGACATTCAAAATCAATCATAAGATTTTCTAATTCCTTCATTGTCTGTATAAATCCAGCCACCTCAAATCTTCCTATTTTTAATGGAATAATGATTTCATCACTTGCAAATAATGTATTTAATGTAATCGTATTAAATGTTGGTGCGTTATCTATAACGACATAGTCATATTTATTTCTTATATCTCTTAATGCTTTTTTCAATCTATTATGTTGTAGCTTATTTGAAGTTTTTATAAGCTGATCCGTATTAATCAATTTTGTTTCCGTTGATGGAATAAAATGAAGATTTTCATATTCAGTAATGTATATTGCATCATTTATATTGCACTCACCTAGTAAAAGACCATTTATATCATTTTCAAAATATGGTGCACCTAATGTTTCTTCTAACCATTCAATTGGCTGTTTATCATTAAAATCTGATGTAGCAAATTTGATCAGATCCAGATTATTAACATCCTTACAAAAATAATTGGTTGCATTTCCTTGTGCATCTGCATCAATAAGGAGAACTTTTTTTCCTGTTCGAGCAAGTCCTACTGCGAGATTAATTGATGTTTGTGTTTTACCAACTCCACCTTTTTGATTTATAACGCTTATTGTTTTCATTTCTGTTTACCTATCCTGATAATTAACTATCAGTACCTTTCGTCATTTATTTTCATACATTTAAGATGATTTTTTAAATGTACAAAAAGCTATCCGGCAATGTTGCCGCCTTCTGTTTTTATTACACGGCAAAGTTGCCGTCTAAAATGTTCTTATGCCACCATTTATTTAAAAACTGTTCTACATCTTCAATTTTTCTGTTAAGTTTATGAATCATATTATCAGCTTTTCTAACAAATTCATCATTTAAATCTTCTACTTCATCACTGTCAGCAATCTTTCCAAAAGTCATTGATTCAATAAATCTCATAATTGTTCTATTGATTTTTCTAATTTCGATATTTCTTTTTCTTTTTTTTGCTTTTATATGTTTACTGTCGTCATCTTCAATGGTAATTCTTGAAACAACTTTAGTAATTACAGGAAAAGAAGTCATTTGATTGAGCGTGGATATCACACAAGATTTTAATTTTTCAGTTAAATCCTGTATTTTTTTATAAGTAAATATCCTGTCTTCTTTTTCGGATACTTCCATTACCTCATATACTTTTTCTCCATTATCGTCTAACACATGACTTCCTTTTTTAATTTTTAATACAGCATTCGGATTTGTTTTAAGACAGAGTTTTTTGGTTTGACTGTCATAATAAAAATCCCTTTTATACTTTTTAGCAACTTTCTTTGATTTTTTATAAACATATCGAGTAATTGCCATAATTTCAGCAAAGACTCCTTTTCCTTTTTGAATAAATTTAAATACATATATATTTCTTATAAATCTCTTATCAATATTTTCCATATAATTCTTTACAAATTCTTCTTTCTGATTTTGTAATTCAATAGGTATCAATACCGTTAAATGATAAGCATATATATTTCTGTAATTGGATTCCTCACTGTATTTTTTTAAGTGTTTATCTTTGTAACTTATATATTTATCTAAATCTTCTTTCCAATTGTTAATATTTGAATTTAATTCTTTCTCATCATAAACAAAATCCAATACTTCATCTCTTGTATTGAATGTATCAAATTTTACATAAACATTTTGACTGATCATACTGACCACCTTTCCTGCGGGTAAATAGACATTAAAGCTTTCTTTAATATATTTTATATTTTTAAATCGTTTTCTTCTTTCTTGGAATTTTGTTTAGAATTATATTGAGATAACGATTCTTTTATAATCTTAATCATTTCATTAGGTGTTGTTCCTCTATCAAAATAATCTTTTAAATCTTCCATATCGATTTTTAGTTTTTCTTTTTGATTAGGTTTAAGTTCATCTAAAACATCATAAACAATATCTCCAGTATATTTACCTTCTTTAGCTAATTGCCTTAAATACTGAGCTTGAGAAAACGAAGGAGTTGCATCTAAATCATTAATTGCTTCTAGTAAAATATCCTGCTGTCTTTTACTCAAATAAGACAGTTCAACTGCAGGATTGAATGCAATCCTTCCCTGATCCAAATAATCCAGTAATCCCTCATTTAAATTGGTTAAACGAATATATCTAAAAATTTGTCTTCTACTAGTTCCTTCTTTTCTTGCTATTTCTTTAGCTGAATCAGTATCGTACTTCGTGCCAAGTTGGCACGAAGTTATATCGTCACTAATCTTTCCCTGATGTTTCAAAGCATCATATTTTAATTTATATGCAAAGGCCTTTTCACTGGGAAGAAGATTCTCCCTTTGCAAATTACTGTCAACAACATAGATTGCTGCTTCAGGCATCTGAATATCTTTTACAATAACAGGAATTTCTTTTATATCTAAAATCTGACAAGCCTTGAATCTTCGATGACCTGACAGTATTTCATAGTTATCCTTTCCAACCTTTCTTACAATGATTGGACTAATGACACCCTCTTCTTTAATACTGTTCACCAGATTTGCCATGTCTTCATCTTCCTTTACCTTATAAGGATGATATCGAAACGGTCTTAATTTTGACCTTGTTAATGTTTTAATACTTTTATCGTTATCCATAATTACCCCCTTTTTTACATAAAGAAAACTGCTTAAAAAACCAAGCAGTCAGAGGCGTTTTTTATATAGGTTGCAAACCTACAAAATGGATTCACAACAATCTTGCACAAATGTCGTAATACCAATTGGTACAAAATGACCCCTTTACTGTACCAATTTTGTACCAATCGTCCCTAAAAATAGAAATATGTGCAAATAAAAAAGTAGAGACACTTTTTTCAAAAAGCTTGTTTTTACAAGGCTTTTGAGACGTATCTCTACTTAAACATTTGTAATATTTTATTTAACGACAATGTTGACAATTTTATTTTTTACAACAATCACTTTTACAATATTTTTACCCTCAGTATGAGCTTTAACATTTTCTTGTTCAAACGCAATTTCCTTCACAGCTTCATCATCAGTATCTTTAGTCACTTGAATCTTGGCTCTAAGTTTCCCGTTAACTTGAACACCCATTTCAACTGTCTCGCTCACTAACATATTTTCATCATATGTTGGCCAAGTTTCATATGCAATCGAACTATCATGTCCCAACATTTGCCACATTTCTTCACAAATATGAGGAGCAATGCAAGAAAGCATTTTGATAAAATTAAATGCATACTCTTTATATACTGTCTCTGCTTTATAGCATTCATTAATGAAGATCATCATTTGTGAAATAGCAGTATTAAATCCTAATGTTTCAAAATCATCTGTAACCTTTTTAACTGTTTGATGATATACACGGTCAAGACTATGATCATTTTCATCACTTAATTTATCTTGTTCGATAAATAAACGATATACCCGATCTAACCATTTACGTGAACCGTCTAATCCATTTGTTGACCAAGGAAGAGCAGCTTCCAATGGTCCCATAAACATCTCATATAATCTTAATGAATCTGCACCATGAGAAGCAACAATATCATCAGGATTAACAACATTACCACGTGATTTAGACATTTTTTCATTATTATCTCCAAGAATCATTCCTTGATGGAATAATCTTTGCCATGGCTCTTTACATTTCACTACTCCAGCATCATACAATACTTTATGCCAAAAACGAGAATATAGTAAGTGTAATACAGCATGCTCAGCACCACCTACATACAAATCAACAGGCAACCACTTTTCTAACAATTTAGGATCACAAATAACTTCACTATTATGTGGATCAATATAGCGAATATAGTACCAGCAAGATCCTGCCCATTGAGGCATTGTATTAGTTTCACGACGACCTTTTTGACCATCAATCTCTACTTCCAACCAATCTTCACAGTTAGCTAATGGTGATTCACCACTATCATGGGGTTGAAAATTCTTAGTAGCTGGCAATTCTAATGGTAATTCTTCAACCGGAACGGTTCTCATTGTTCCATCTTCCATATGTACGATTGGAATTGGCTCACCCCAATAACGTTGACGAGAAAATAACCAGTCTCTTAACTTATAAGAAATTTTCTTTTTTCCACACTTATGCTCTTCTAACCAGGCAATCATCTTATCAATCGCTTCTTGTTTTTCTAGTCCATCTAACCATTGAGAATTAATATGTAATCCATCTTCAGTATAAGCGGCTTCTTCAATATTTCCGCCTTCTAAAACAGGTATGATCTCAATTCCAAACTTTTTAGCAAATTCCCAATCGCGATCATCATGTGCTGGTACTGCCATAATTGCACCAGTTCCATAACTTGCTAGTACATAATCAGAAATCCAGATAGGAATTTTCTTACCATTAACAGGATTAATTGCATACGCTCCTGTAAAAACACCTGTTTTATCTTTGTTTAGTTCAGTTCTTTCTAAATCTGATTTACTTGCACAACTTTCTTTATAAGCTTCAATAGCTTCTTTTTGTTCCAATGTAGTAATTTCAGCTACATATGGATGCTCAGGTGCCATAACACAATAAGTTGCACCAAATAAAGTGTCGCAACGAGTTGTAAAGACTGTAAATATTTTATCTGTTCCATCAATCCTAAAATCAACATTAGCTCCAACTGATTTTCCAATCCAATTTCGCTGCATTTGTTTTGTTGCTTCAGGCCAATCAAGATCATCTAAATCTTCAAGCAATCTTTCAGCATATTCAGTAATTTTTAAAACCCATTGCCGCATCGGCTTACGGATAACCGGATATCCCCCACGTTCACTTTTTCCATCAATAACTTCTTCATTTGCTAAAACAGCTTTAAGTTCTGGACACCAGTTTACAGGAATTTCATCTACATAAGCAAGACCGGCATCATAAAGTTTTGTAAAAATCCATTGTGTCCATTTATAATATTCAGGATCACTAGTTGCGATTTCTCTATCCCAATCATATGAGAAACCTAAAGATTTAATTTGTCCCTTAAATACCTCAATATTCTTTTTAGTAAATTCAGCTGGATGATGTCCTGTTTGAATAGCAAACTGCTCTGCAGGAAGTCCAAATGAATCAAATCCCATTGGATGTAAAACATTGTATCCTTGCATTCTTTTCATTCTTGAAACAATATCTGTTGCAGTATACCCTTCTGGATGCCCTACATGTAAACCATTCCCTGACGGATATGGAAACATATCCACACAATAATATTTTGGTTTACTATCATCGTAGCAGTCTGTTTTAAATGTTTTATGCTCATCCCAATATTTTTGCCATTTCGGCTCGATTTGTTTGTGATCAAACGGCATTTTATAATTCCTCCTTAAAATAAAAAAATCATCCTATCTAAGGACGACTTTTAATCGCGTTACCACCTTAGTTCCAAGTCTAAAAGACCTAGCCCTCAAAACTTTAACGCAGTTAACGACAACGACTACTTAATTCCCCGCTGCATCTCCTAGGTGAGTTCATAACCCGTTTTATCAGTTTCCACCAGCCACTGATTCTCTATAAAAAACGTCAATTACTACTAGTCCTATTCATCGACTTTCAAATACTAGAATATTATAACATAAAAAGGCTGATATGCAACAAATTTTATTACTAATAATTTGGTTGTTTTAATGCTTTAATAGGATCTAACCGGCCTGCCAAAAAGGCGGGAATATAGCTACTGCACAATCCAAAACATAATGCTCCTAAATAGATAGCAATTACTAACTGATAATCAATTTGAATAAACACTCCTGATAAATCAAGCTGCAGCTCATTTTCAACAAGCTGATTAATTAAATTAACTAATTGATAAAAAAATACATAAGAGCAGATAAACGCTCCACTAATTAAAGTAAAACTTTCTAATAAAACTAAATTCATGATCTGTAATTTACTCGCACCCATACATTTAAAAATACCGATATCTTTTGTTTTTTCTATAACAGACAAATATAACACTTCCCCAATTAAGAAACATGCTGCTACTATAGCCAATAAAGAAAATAGTAAAAGAACTCTTTGAATTTGTAACATAAATGTATCTATTCTTTCATTAATATTTTCTCCTGCAACTTTAAATTCAAATTGACTATACTGATCTTCTAAATCCATTAAAAGATCATCAAGATCCGCTTTGCTATTTAAATTGATCATAGCTAATTGAAACAATAATTGTTTCTTATCAATCGCAAAAGCTTGGCTAATATGATCGAGATTAGCTAATTCATTAATATAGATTGTGTCAAAAGCAGTTACATCTTTCCCTATTCCAACAACAGTGAGTGAGACTCCTTTAATTTGATCGTCCTTTAAATAATATCCATATAATTGTTGATTCAATAATTTTTGATAATCAGGATTAAGATGTGTTGCCGTTGTTTTTGATAAAACTATTTCATTACTATTTTTTGTTTCACGTCCTATTTCCAAATTCCTACTTTTTATTGGTTTAGTCATATCACTGATATAAATTGTTTTTTCAACTTCATAATCACTTTGCAGTGATACTCCCATAAATTCATAATCGGCTGGTTCCCCATAGATAAATTCATTCATATCTAAATTTGATAATGAAAGTAACTCATGATAACTAAGTAATTTTTTATGTACATTCTGAATCGAAATTAGTTGATTTGGAAATATAGAATCAAGCTGTCTTTTTATTTGGGTTTGTAATGATCCACTCAGTGTAAAGGTAATCATAATACAAATCAAAGCTACTGTAATACCAGATGATATTTTTAAATTTCTACCCAAATTAGCACGATATTGTAACAATGCCAGTTGATATAATTTTAATGGTGAATGCTGTTTGACTAAACGCGAATAAAAATGATTATTTTTATCCCGGCGATACTTCCCAATCAATTGTCCATTTTGCATAGAAAAGCATTGATCAGCATATTGATAAGCTAATTGCTCATTGTGTGTTATAACAATGACAAGTCGTTCCTTAGCTTCTGCATGTAATAATTCAAAAACCATCTTTGCATTTTTATCATCTAGAGAACCTGTTGGCTCATCACACAATAAAATATCAACATTTTTAATCATCGCCCGAAGTAATGCAACCCGTTGTTTTTGTCCACCAGATAAGATTTTGACCCTTTTTTTATTCAGTTTTCGGAGTTCTAATTTTTCTTCTTGATCTTCAACTGCTCTTTTATATGAAATTTTAGTAAAAAATTTTGCTAACAAATAATTTTCTTTGACATTTAGCCAATTAATTAAATTGAAATCCTGAAAAATAAAACCAATATGCCTACGACAATACTTTTTAATTTTTCGAATATCTTGATGATCAAATAATATTTCTCCTTCATAATCTTGATCTATTCCACCAATTAGATTTAATAATGTTGTTTTTCCGCATCCAGAATTTCCTACTATTATGATCAATCCCGTACTTGGTAATATTATGTTTAAATTTTTAATAATAGTTTCATCATATCTTTTAGTTAAATTTTTAATTTCCAGCATTTTAGTTCTCCTTTAACAATATGCTAATATCCATTCTGTTTATTTTAAGACTAGCTTGTAACCCTGCTAAATAACATGCAATTATATAAATAACAATCAACACTACATATAAATCATATTTTGTAAAAATATATTTCGGTAAGACAAACAACCTTGGAATGTTAAATAAATAATCACTTAAATCAAATAGCTCAATTAATCTTAATACGCCCATTGCTAAGATTGCTCCCGCACTTCCAATCAGCCCTCCTATCAAAATTGCTTCACGACAAAATAAATTAATTGCTTTACCTTTACCAAGACCATTAGCCAATAAAAGACTAGTATCTCTTTTTCGTTCAATAAAAATTGTTTTAAGAATAACTGAAATTAAAATTAATGAAATAGCAAAACTAATTACAATAAATAAGAAAATCACAAATCTAGTGATATCAAAAATTGATCGATAGTTGTCAATATAATCACCGTGTAGATTAATCAGCAAATAATCTTTTTGATATTCTTTTATCACAGCATCTACTTGATCACTATGAAATATTAAAACTGTTTTATCCAGGCAATCATCACTTAACTCTTCTTCTAAATACTGTTGTTCTAAATAAAGATTAACCCCTATATTAATATGATCATTAATGATTCCACTAATAGTGAATTCATATTCATCATCATTAATTTCAAAATTAATTCTCTCGCCTATTTTTAATTTATACTTCTTTGCCGTTGTCTGATTAATTAATATTTGATTCTCTTTTGAAGGATATTTCCCAGAAATATAATCTAACTTTTTAGTTTTAAATATCTGATATACCTCAACGTCTAACTCTTCATCATAACTGCTTAAAATTCCATTACTAAATACTAATTTGTAAGCAACATTTGCTATTTTATTATTCTTCTCAAATTTTTTAATTTCTTTGCGTTCAAAGATATTATTAATATAATCATTTTTTGAAACTTCAATAACTCTTTTTAATGGGTCTTCTTCAAATTTTTTTTCTAAATATTGCCATCCACCATTAAAAGCACTTAATAATAAAACAAAAGCTAGAATAATAAATATTTGTGATACAAACATCATTATTATCTTTTTAAATTGATATTTGAGTTGCCTTTTACAATAAAAAAGCAGTCGACCTGGCTGCTTTTTTATGATTATTGGTGAATATTTATGATATCGTTCATTACTAAAATTATAATAATTCTTTTTTTTATCAAGATCTACAATCATTTTTGTATATTGTTTAATTAATCGAGAATTATGCGAAATAACAATCACTAAATGCTCCTTGGCATACCTTTTTAAAAGTCTCATCACTTCAATACTTAATTTATCATTTAATGCTCCAGTTGGTTCATCTGCTAAAAGAATTGGTGTATTACACAAGAAAGCTCGAACCAATCCAATTCGCTGCTTTTGACCACCCGATAGTTCATCGGGATATCTTTCCAACAATTCAACTACTTTTAAAGTTCGACAATACTCCTCCAATTGACCAGACACTTGCTTTAAATCAATACCTTTTATTTTTGTAATTAAGATTAAATTCTCTTTTATTGTTAAAGCATTGACTAAATTATAAAATTGGTAAACATAACTAATATAATCACGTTGATACATTCTAATTTGTTGATAGTTGAGCCTATGCCCATCAATTAATACCTGACCATTGCATGGACGCTCAATTCCCGCAATAATGTTTAACAAAGTCGATTTCCCTGTACCACTTTGACCAATGATTCCTATCATCCCTCTACTTGGAAATTTAATTGTTAGATCATCAATAACGCGTTGTCTCTTTTTTCCATACTTATAAAATTTAGTAATATTAATAAGTTGTAATGCCATAACGTCCTCCTTATGTTATAATAGCAATGGTGATAAAATGAACTTATTTAAATATAGTGATGATAATAAACGCTATCATACTTTTAATTATTATCTGAAAAATAAATATCAAAGTAAAGTTGCCAAAGTTAGTTTGAATGCGGGCTTTACTTGTCCAAATCGCGACGGTACTAAAGGCACGGGCGGCTGTATTTTTTGTAGCAGCACTGGTTCAGGTGATTTTGCCGGAAATATCCAGGATTCATTAGAAATACAATTTAGTAATGTTAGTTTGCTTCTTCAAAATAAATGGCCAAATTGTAAATATATTGCTTATTTTCAAGCCAATACTAATACATACGGCCCATTAAAAAAAATCAAAGCTTGTATCGAACCATTTATCAATAAAAAAAATGTGGTTGCAATCAGCATCGCAACTCGTCCAGACTGCTTGGAAACCGATGTTTTAAATTATTTAGCAGAAGTTAATAATCGCTGCGATTTATGGGTCGAATTAGGTTTACAGACCATTCACGATCAAACAGGTGAACTAATCAATCGTGGCCATAATTATCAAGACTTCCTAGACGGCTTGAATAAATTACGAAAATTAAAAATTAATGTCTGTGTACATATTATCAATGGTCTACCTGGTGAAACATATGAAATGATGCTTGAAACAGCAAAGGCGGTTGGGCAGTTGGACATTCAAGCCTTAAAGATCCATATGCTTTATGTCATTGAAAAAACAAAATTACATCAGTTATATTTACAACAGCCTTTTAAAATCCTGAGTCGTGACGAATATATTGATTTAGTTGTCAAACAATTAAGTTACATCCCAGAAAATATTGTTATTGAAAGATTAACCGGAGATGGAAATATTTCAGATTTAGTCGCTCCCTTATGGTCAATTCGTAAAGTAACTATCTTAAATGATATTGATAAATTAATGGTTGCTAAAGATTATTATCAAGGTTGTAAAATAAAAAAGCCCATTTAGGGCTTTTTCTATTATTCAATTATTAATTACTAGTTTCAATTAAACCATAATCACCATCATTACGACGATATACGATACTAATTGAATCACTTTCAACATCACGATAAACGAAGAATGAATGACCAATCAATTCCATTTGCATGATTGCTTCTTCCATATCCATTGGTTTAGGGGTAATTGACTTAACCTTTACCAAGACATCTTCTTCAGATTCAACATCTTCAATTGAAGATAGGTTGAACGCAAGTTTATTATCTTTTGATTTACGACTTAGTCTAGTTTTGTACTTTCTGATTTGTCCTTCTAATTTGTCAACAACTAGATCCATAGCATTATATAGATCATCATCTACGACCTCTGCTCTTAAAAGTACATATTCAGTAGGAATCGTAACTTCAAGTTTTTGTCCATAAGGATAAACTCGACATAAAACTTTTGCTTCAACATTGTCACTTACGATGAAATACTTATCTAATTTAGATAGTTTTTCTGAAATCTTTGCTTCGATAGCCTCTGTGATTTCAATGTTTTTTCCTCTTACTGAGATTTTCATAAGAATTCCTCCTTTGTATAAACATATTATACAATATATATTTGTAAAATAACACTCAAATTATTGATAAAATTTCCCTAAATTTAACATAAACAAAAAACACTCGAATAAATCGAGCATTTTTATCTATAAATATTTTTTTAGAATTTCTACTTTATCTAACTCTTCCCATGGAAGATTGTTATCCCCACGACCAAAGTGTCCATAAGCAGCTGTTTTTAGATACAATGGTTGACGTAAATCTAACGTTTTAATGATTCCTCCTGGAGTTAAATCAAAGTTATCTCTGATTGCTTTTAGGATTATATCATGGTCAACATGTTCAGTTCCATACGTCTCAATAAAAATTGAAGTAGGTTCTTTAACTCCAATAGCATAAGAAACCTGAATTTCTAATTTATCACAAAGATTTGCCGCAACAATATTTTTAGCAATATAACGCAACATATAGGCAGCTGAACGGTCAACTTTGGATGGATCCTTTCCACTAAAAGCCCCACCACCATGGCGAGCAGCCCCACCATATGTATCAACAATAATCTTTCGCCCAGTTAAGCCAGTATCACCATGCGGTCCTCCAATAACAAAGCGACCAGTTGGATTGATCAGCACTTTATAATCAGTGTTTAAATTATATTTTCTTACAACTGCATCCATTATTTCTTCTTTAATATAACGTTTGAATTCAGTTTCATCAAAATCAGGATCGTGCTGAATCGACATTAAAATAGTATCAATTTTAGGAGTACTTTCGGTATAATCAATCGTTACTTGAGCTTTCATATCAGGACGGGCTGACTTAAATTCTCCAGTATCCTTTTTTTCAGTTGCATAACGAACCAAATGATGAGCAATTGAAATCGGCAAAGGCATATACCCTTTTGTTTCTTTACAGGCGTAACCAAACATGATTCCTTGATCACCTGCCCCACCCACTTCGTCATTTGTTCCTAAAGCAATATCAGGAGACTGTAAATCCATTACTACCTGAACCTTGCAAGTCCGATAATCGATTCCTTTATCGCTATCATCATATCCAATGTCCTTTAAAACATCTCGAGCTACCTGCTCATAGTTAACTTCTGCAGTAGTTGTGATTTCTCCACCAATAACTACTAGATCAGTAGTAGCAAAAACTTCACAGGCCACACGTGAATTAGGATCTTCTTTTAAGCACGCATCAAGGATAGCATCACTAATTTGATCACAAACTTTATCAGGATGCCCTTTTGAAACTGATTCAGAGGTAAATAATACTTTTTCTTTCATTTTTCTTTCTCCTTCTACAAATAAAAAAGCTTCCTAAAGAGAAAGCATACATAGTTAGGAAGCCTTCTCTCATTGTTCAAGTATAAACTTGCTCAGTTAGGCACCTTCTAATTTAATATAGGGTTGCCACTACATCATCGATCTTCATCTAGTAGTTCTTAATAAGAGTCTTTTTTATTTATTTGTTCTATTTCTTCTTTAGTTAGTGACGTTATTACCTCAATAATATCGTCATCGAGTCCAATATCTAATAAGATACTGGCAATCATTTTTTGTTGCCTTACATTCTTCATATTATCACCTTAACTTAGTTTGCATAAATTAAAAAATAATATTCCTTAAAACAACAAATACATAATAATATATCTAAGACATTATTGCAAGCAATTTATTAGATACTAATATTTTAGCATGGAATGAATCTTTTTTTGTCTCAACTTTGTTTTAAATTAATACTCAGTTCCTTCTAAAATATTTTGCACTCCTAAAACTCCTGGTACTTCTTCCATTAAGATTTGCTCAACACCATCCTTTAAAGTTTCATCTAACATTGAACAACCCGCACAGGCACCTAACATCTTCACATAAACAATGCCATCTTTAAAATCTATTAATTCGATGTCACCACCATCACGATTTAAGTACGGTCTTAATTTGTTAATTACTTTTTCTACTTCTTCAATTGTACTTGTATTTTCCATTGTCCTTCACTCCTTTAGCACTTATCTATTTTACCACAAAAAAATTATTTTTAAATAAATATACACTTTAATTAAGAAAATTACTAGGATAATATGATTTTAACTAAAAACCATAAAAATCACTTGGATGATCTATATTATAATCGACTAACTGTCGGATGAAAAACACTGTAATGACGGTGTTGTAAAACAAGATACTTAATAAAGACCATTACTACTAAATATCCTATCTTCATCACTATTAATTCTTCATCACTATTAATTGTTTAACTTTTTTATTTTTTTTATATAAAAAAATGACTGTTTTTCTTTTGCAAGAATATATCAGCTATTACGGGATAAAAAATAGTGCATTATTTTTTCATTCTTCTTTTTATTTTGATATAATATATCCGGGAAATGAGTATAAGTCCCAAAACTCTCATTTCTCAAACATGCAAAAGGACATGTAACACAGATAAAGAGCCCCACTAAACTGAGGTTCTTTATCTGTCTGACAAATGTTCTAACTACGTACATATATGCTAAAATTACAAAGCTAGACACAATATTTTAATTTAAATATAAGGATTGATTTCTCACTCATAATGAAGTCAATCTTTTTAATTATGTTTTGATTTTTTGTTCTTAATAACAAAAATATCCTTCTATTTCCTAGTCTGTTCTAATGATTCATATTCATAAAATATTTCATTCTTCATAAAAAATCCTCTATGACTTAATTACCAAAACAAAACTTTACTATAATACCTTCGCTTCTATCAAATTTTAGTCTCTCTATTAAATCATTATACTATCTGACCACTACCAAAATTAACAAAAATTTATTGTAAAATATTTTTTATTAGATATTTCAATATTACATTTTAACTTCATTAACTATTCAGCAGAACGAAAAGATAGCGTTTTCAAATTACTATGTTATAATAAAAGAATGATATGTGTGATATAAATGTGATATATCAGGAGGGGTGGTTATGATGAACAATAAAAATACTGCAAAGAAAATGTCGATTAATGAAAATGCTATTTTAGAAAAATATTTAAATACTCTGGCAACTCCAATTAGTAAACACAAACCTGATAAAAAACTCTCATTTATATGGGCAAATGATGCTTTTTATAAAATGACCGGGCATGAAAAAAAAGATTTTAAAATGATTTGGCAGGATTTAAAAACATACTACAAACCTTATACAGATGATTTTATTATTCTTGAAAATCAATTAGCAAAGTTGCAAGAGCATCGTGATTTACATCAAGAATGTATAATCCGAATTCCTTTTAGACATGATGAAATAAAATGGATTAAATTATCTATTTCACTTTCTTTCGAAGTAATAACAATTGCATATAACGATATTAGTAATTTAATCAATACACAGAATACACTCATTTCAACTAAAAATGTATATATAGATAACTTTCAATGGATGATGGCAGAAAATGCCGGAAATGTTTATATCAGTGATATTGACACATATGAACTTCTATATTTAAATAAAGTTGCATGTGAAACGCTTGGTACTAGAGCTGAACAAGCAATAGGGAAAAAGTGTTATGAAATCATACAAGGTAGAAGTTCCCCCTGTCCTTTCTGTACAAATAAATATTTAAAAAAAGATCAAACTTATGAATGGGAGTTTTATAACCCTTTATTAAAAAGAAATTTTATTATCAAGGATCGTATGTTGAATTGGCATGGCCACTCTGCTCGTATTGAGCTTTCCCATGACACTTATAGTACTGAATATAAGCTAGCAAAGAAAGATCAAAAACGAGAAGCAATTTTAAAAACCATTTCTGCCGCGATGGTACGTGTTGATGCAAGGGATTATTCTTCAATTCTCTGGTGCAATGATATTTTTCTTAAAATGATTGGTTATACAAAAGAACAATTTAAAAGTGAACGTTATGAGTTAAAAAGCTATATGCATCCTGAGGACTTAAAAAGAGCCAAGCAGATTGTTCATAAATTAAGAAATTCAAAAGAGAGCGTTGTATTCGAGGGACGAGTCTATACCCGTAATAAAGAAGAACGTATCTGGACACTGACATTATGCTACGTAGATGAAAGGGACAGCTGGGATGGTATCCCTTGTTTTTATAGTATGGGTCTAGATATTACAGATGAAAGACAAAAAATAAAGACATTACAGCATAAAGCAGAAAAAGATGCATTAACTGGGATATACAACCGCTCTGAAACCGAAAATCAAATAAAAAACTTTATTATTGAACATCATGACTCTAAGGGAGCACTCTTCATGATTGACACAGATAATTTTAAACAAATCAATGATATATTGGGACATATTGCTGGAGATATGGTATTAGGTGAAATGGCAACGGCTATGAAAAAGAAAGTACGTGATAGTGATGTCGTTGGTAGAATTGGTGGTGACGAGTTTATTATTTTCATGAAAAATATTACTAGCCACTTAGATGCAGAAAAGAAAGCTGAAGAACTACAAAAAACATTTGCCCATCTATTTGACAAAGAGAAAAGTAAGATTCAGGTAACAAGCAGTATTGGTATCGCTTTATATCCAAAAGATGGACATAATTTTTTGGAATTGTATGCAAATGCTGATAAAGCCCTTTACCAAGCCAAAATCCAAGGCAAGAATACATATATCGTATATAATGAAAAATCTTGTAATCAGCAAAGTATTACCGCATATTCTTCACTAGGTGCAACTATCGATTCACAACAATCTTATAGTGAAACATCTGTTTCATTAGCAGATTACGCCTTTCGTATTCTATTTCAAAACAAAGATTTAAAAACAGCTATTAATCTGATTCTTGAAATTACTGGAAAACGCTATGACGTAAGCCGTGCTTATATTTTCGAAACCATGACAGACAAAGAACATTGCTCCAATACATATGAATGGTGTAATGAAGGGATCACCGCTGTAAAAGAACAACTACAAAATATTTCTTATCATGATATGGATGAATATGAAAGAGTATTCGATGAAAATTCTATCTTCTACTGTCATGATGTCACGTCATTAAGCAAAAAACAAAGACAACTGTTTGAAGCCCAAGGAATTCATTCTACACTACAGTGTGCGTACTATGAGCAGGAAATGATTGCCGGTTTCGTTGGCTTTGATGAATGTACAGGAAAACGAATATGGACAAAAGAAGAGCTTAGAATGCTTACTCTCATATCGCAAATTATATCAATCTTTCTAAAGCATAAAGGATTAAGTGACCAAGTATCAAAATTGTAATCTAGTTATTGTTTTAGACTACTAATAAATAAAATATATCAGTAATTTAAAGATATTTAGAAAATAATCTTATATACACAAATAGGCTGGACAATAATTCCAGCCTATTTATATTCATTAATTCTCTAATCGTCTTTTAAAACTAGTAAAGCCATCTTACTTCTACCAGCAAATCATTCATTTCCTTTTCACATAATTTTAGAATAACTATTCTTCTACTACATTCTTTAAATTGTTATTCCTGATTCTAGATGGCGCAATACTTTATTCTTAGCTTAAATTTAATTTTAACAACCTTAAAAATGTATTCTTTTACTTAATAAAAAAATATACTAAATTTATTGAATCTATTGCCTTATCAATGATTTTTGTATTATTTATAAAAAATGAAATAATTTTATTTATTTTGTGCTATAATATCCACGCAGGGAGTGATTATTAAATGAGCCAAAAGATTAAACGCGGTGATATCATTGATGTCAAAATTACTGGTATCCAGCCATATGGAGCTTTTGCCAGTTTACCAGATAATTCAACAGGATTAATACATATTTCCGAAATATCTGATAAATTCGTTAAAAGCATCGATAGTTTTGTTAAGGTGGGTGAATCAATCAAAGTAAAAGTTATTGATTTTGATCAGGAAACTAACCATGCTAAACTTAGCTTGAAAGCCATTGATAATCGTTATCGTAGACGCAATAAACGTGTTTACTATAAGAATCCTAGACGATTAATCGTTGAAACGCCTAATGGTTTCAAACCATTAGCTCTTGCCATGGAAAAATGGCTTAAACAAGGAATCACGGAGGAAAGTTAAAATGATTACATTAGATTTATCTAAAGCTAAATTAAGCGAGGATTTAGAATCATACAAGGACAAAGTAAAAGAAATCCATGATATGATTCACAACAAAACTGGAGCTGGTAATGATTTTCTTGGGTGGGTTGAATTACCTGAAAATTATGATAAAGCTGAAGTTGAATTAATTAAAGAAACAGCTGCTAGTCTAAGAGAAAAAACAGAAGTGTTACTAGTTTGTGGTATTGGGGGATCTTACTTAGGTGCACGTGCAGCAATTGAAGCAATCAACGGATTATATCCAACTAATGATGTTGAAATCATTTATGTAGGAAATACTTTTTCATCAAATTATATTAAACAAGTAGCTGATTATATTAAAGATAAGGATTTTGCTATCAATGTAATTTCTAAATCAGGTACAACTACAGAAACTTCTATCGCATTTAGAATTTTCAAAGAAATGTGCGAAACTAAATACGGTAAAGTTGGAGCTAAAGAAAGAATCGTTGCTACAACAGATAAAGCTAAAGGTGCATTAAAAACTTTGGCTACTGAAGAGGGATATACGACATTTGTAATTCCTGATGATGTTGGTGGCCGTTATTCAGTTTTAACACCAGTAGGATTATTCCCAATCGCAATGGCTGGAATTGATGTAGATGCAATGTTAAAAGGTGCTAAAGATGCGATGGAAAAATACGGTAATGCTGATCTTGATCAAAATGATGCTTATAAATATGGTGTTGCTCGCCAGATTTTACACAAAGCCGGATACCCTGCTGAAATGTTTGTAACTTACGAATTACAACTAGCTATGGTAGCTGAATGGTGGAAACAACTTTACGGTGAATCAGAAGGTAAAGAAGGTAAAGGTATCTTACCTACTAGTGCTACTTTCTCAACTGATTTACATTCTTTAGGACAATTTATCCAAGAAGGTACAAAAGTTCTTTATGAAACAATCATGCAAATTAAAGAACCAGCTGGAGATATCACTATTCCTAGTGATAAAGATGATTTAGATGGTCTTAATTATTTAGCAGGTAAATCTGTAGACTATGTAAATAAAAAAGCTTGTGAAGGAACTGTTGATGCTCATGTTAATACTGGTAATGTACCTAACATTTTGATTACTTTAGATAAAATGGATGCTTATGGTTTTGGTTACATGGTATATTTCTTTGAAATGTCATGTGCTATGTCTGTATATTTACTTGGTGTTAATCCATTTAATCAACCAGGTGTTGAAGTGTACAAAGCAAATATGTTTAAATTACTTGGTAAACCAGGCTATTAATTATTATGACGATCTTTGATCGTCTTTTCTTTTGCATAAATATTTAAAATATGGCCAAAATGTAAAAGAAGTGCTTATTATATTAAACTAATTATAAAAAAATTAATTTATTATAATTTTTTTTATTGACTAATTGAAAAGTAAATGATAATATATTTAGGCACCAAGGCACTGGAGGTTTAGCTCAGTTGGGAGAGCATCTGCCTTACAAGCAGAGGGTCAGCGGTTCGAGCCCGTTAACCTCCACCATTTAAAATAAAATAGGCCGGCTTAGCTCAATTGGTAGAGCAACTGAC